>Ga0123355_10013913_pt1 | contig 12545 bp, 8 predicted proteins | sample TergutEmb28metaG_3_FD_89872 | JGI IMG/M metagenome (GOLD analysis project Ga0123355, IMG submission 89872) | Embiratermes neotenicus P1 segment gut microbial communities from Petit-Saut dam, French Guiana - Emb289 P1 | ecosystem: Host-associated > Arthropoda: Insects > Digestive system > Gut ...
GCGGCAATCCCACTGGGCAAAGTTCAGTTCCCCATTCGAGTCCTGCACGATTCCCGGCGTATGCGTCAATTTTTGCGCAATATCACCGTTCATACCTGTTCCATCACCATTCCAGCCGATGCGTTTCAAGTCCGCGCCGCTCGTCATGCGAATAAACGCCTTGATTTCCTCGAGCCGCTGCACCGAGTTCACCATCTGATACCCCGCCTTGTTCTTCTCGATCAGCCAGTCCACCAGCGAATCAATGTCGCGCCAGTCTTGCGGCCGGATGTAGGTCGGATTGTCGTTCAGATGCTTGAAGTGCTCGTCCTGCTCGAGCATCGGGGTCTCGTTGATGTGATAGTCAGTCGCGATGTGACTCTCGCGCGCATATTCGGTGATCTGCCGCACGTCCTGCGTGTTGTTACGGCAGATATTGATGTTGAAGAACACCATGTATCCGTACACGTACTGCTTCTTCAACAAGTGTTCGATGTGCTTGCGCACCGGAACCACAGCTTTCGGCAAGCTCGGCTTCTCATCCCAGGCGTCAACCGCAAAATTGAAAATGCTCGCGCCCGCGTCGGCCAGCCGATCCGCCACATCAGGCCGCAGCAGCCGACCATTGGTTCCGATGTAAATCCAGAACCCCTTCTTGGCGGCGTAGTTCACGACTTTGTGCGCAAACTGCGGACGCAGAAGCGGCTCGCCTCCCATCAGCGCCACAACCCGGCACCCATGATCGTGGAGGAAGTCGATAGAACGCCGCGCCACGTCCTCGGTCATCCCCTTCACTTTGTTATCGAATGCCCAGCAGTACCAGCAATCGAGGTTGCACTTGTACTCAACAAACAGATACGCCGTGATGGGGTGAAAATCTCCGGGAAGAATGCGCGATCGAACGTAAGGGAACAGCCATCCCCGCATCGAGCGGTAAGCCTGCGGCCATGTCCAGTCTCTCTTCTGGGGTGGCTTCTCAGGCCCTGGATCCGACAACAACTTGGGATACTGCGGAAAAACCGGCTCAGGAAGCGTCTTCCCTTTTTTCTCCGGAACGTTCACCGGCCCGGGGGCGGAGTTCATGAGTAGGTTGTGGATATCTACGTCAATGCGGAACTTAGGGGCGGTGGCCATGCTGTACTTTCCTCCACGCCTTTACAAGGATTTCTGTCTTGGATGATCTTCGCAACCGGAAGTTGCCAGAAAATCCGTAGAGCATAGATTTTGCAAACATTCCGTAAGGAAGCCTATGCTGCACCATGCTTGAAGGGATCAAGCACATAGACAAAGATAAGGATACCAGAATGGAGCGCGTCCAAAAACCGGCAAACCGGATGAGACGGGGTTAACCAGCATAGTAGCCGATGATGCTGCCCTGCCTTTTGTTACAGCATCATTCGACTTAGTCCTTGCCACCCAGGTCTCGAATACATTCCCGACCCGAAGACCGCCATCCACCAGATTCACTCGGTGCTCAAACCGGGAGGCGTATTTCTGGCACGCACCTTCGTTCGCGCCCACATTTGGCGACGAACCACTGTGGAGGTTCACGCGGATAGGCTTGAGCACCTTGCTCTCCTCATTTTTCCTCATTTTCCAGGGGTAAAAATCGGCCAGAACTCTCCCTGCTTGGTAGCGTTTTTCGCGCCCCTCAACGTGGCCGGCGATACTTTTGTCCGCTACAATCTGGCGCGCGCCATCTATCGCCACACAGTCTGCCCGATGCTCAATCTCCCCGGCCTCGGATTCGAAAGTCTGCCCCTGACAACCAACGATCATTTCGCCGCGAACGACAGCATCTTCGCAACCAAATAGGTGCAAATCGGCTTACTCTCACGGCCGGCACGGCCCGTTCTCCTCGTTCAAATGCCCCAGCAGCGACTTCCCCTTGTGATAATCCGGATTGAACTCCAAGACCCGCTCCACATACTTTTTCGCCGCATCGCGCTGCCCCGCCGCGCAAAATACGATCGCCAGATTCATCCCGATCACGCTGCGATGCGGCGCTCGGTGAAACGCCGCCTGCCACAACTGCACCGCCTGCTGGACATCCCCCGCCCGCGCATCCAGAATCCCTAAGTTGGTCGCCGCATCTACCAGCAGCGGATCAATCTTCAACGCCCGCTCATACAACACCCTCGCCTCGGTGTCGTTCAAGTGCCGCTGGGCCAAAAATCCCAGTGCTGCCAGCAACTCCGCGTCCTCGGGATTCTCCTTTACCGCCTTCCGCAAGTTTTCCTCCGCAGCCTGCTCCGCTCCATCCACACCGCGCTGAGCGAGCGTCTCCCACGCGAGCGCATAGTCGCGCGTAGACACCAGCGATTCATCACTCGCGGGAAACGCCTTCAGGGGTTTCCCGCGTATCTGCAACTGCGGTACCGGCATCCGGTTGGGATACCGCATAATGCGATGATCCGTGGCTTCGGTGTGCGCTACATCCTTCGATGGCAGCTTGGGCATGTGGCATCCCACGCAGTCCTGCTTCTCCGGATGGTGCTTCGCCGCAAACTCTTCGTCCTGCGCGCCCTGACCGTGACATGCCAGACATTTCGCGCGGTAATAAGCCGCCTTCTCTGGAGCCGCAGGTTCCGCATGCGGATCGTGACAACTCACGCACGTCATCGCATCGCCTGATTTTCGCTTGCACACGCTGCGCGAAAGCGCTTCAAACTGGCTTAAAGCCCGCGGCGTGCGCTCCCGATTCTCAGTCAGCACGAAATAATGCACGTAATCGGAAAGCCGATCACCCGGCTGAAAGTCGTACAGGTGCTTCCCCCGCTGCTCGACCGCCACCGTCCCCTCAAAGTGACACTCCATGCAAACCGAATCACGGCGCTGCGGAGGCAACTTCGCAGGATTCAGAATTGACGAAGAGCCAGAAGAAACGCCCCTGTGCTCCGCGTGCCCCACGTCTGATCCGTGGCATCGCGCGCACGTGATCCCCGCGTGCTGAAACGGTTTTCCGGAGAATTTGCTGTCCGTCCCCGGCACTGGCGGCTGCATCCCACTGGTGTGACAGTTCAAGCAACTGGGATACGCCGCCAGGTTCATGGGAATCTCCGTCGCTTGCAAATAGGCCGGAGTCATATTCCACCGCCGTTCCTGCGCATACCAGTTGATCGGCGTCTCAAACATAAATCCGTCGTCCGAAAACAGATACGTCCGCCCCTTTTTCCCCGACCCGATGAAATACAACAGCTCGCGCTCGCCGTGCACTCCATCCTTGCCCCCGCGTGCAAAGCTCATCCACACCCGCCCATCCTGCTGATACACGCGATAGCGAACTCCCAACTCCTTATCGTCAAACTCGCCGGTCACCAGCCCGTTCGCCGCGTCCCCGCTCGCATTCGCCATTGCGGTATGCGAATAAGACTTGGAGATTTCCGAGTGGCAGGAAGCGCAAGCTTCATTACCGGGCGACGGGTTTGCGCTTTGAGGAGCGTTCACGCTTGGAGAAGACGCTGAATCCGCAACTTGTGGAAGTTTAGCGGCGCTAGTCTGCGAGGAAACACCGGCGGTCAACAACAAGATCGCCCAGAGCTCCGCGAACCGGGTCCTGGTCCCCATGCGGTGTGATTCTAGTCGATGCGCCGGGACCCGCGCCTCAGACAAATCACCCTCACCCCAGCCGCAAGGGCAAGCGGAGTATTCTGAATGGCGAGACAACTCGTTATTTTCTGTCGGGTTCGTATCCCCTGGCAGGAAAACGTGGCCTTCTGAGGAAGTCAGCCAACGGGAAGAATAGATCGCTGAATTTCGAAAATCTTACCGGAGTGGGTAAGGTACCGCGAACGCGAGAACCCAGAATGCGGACGCAACGCAATCAGAAGACCTGCGGCGGATAGTGCGTATTCTTCCTCGAAGTCTTCAGCATCTTGCGCTCAGCCTTCTTCTGCCGCTTCGCATATTTCTTCTGCGCCTTCGCCTGTTTCTTCTCCGCCTTGTGAAGATTCGTAGGTTGGGTATACGTATTCTTCGACTTGGCAAAAGCTGGCGATGAGAGGCCGAGACCCCAAACGCCCAGTAGCAGGACTGAGGCAAACTTCTTCATAACGTTTTCCGAAGTGAATTCCACCCTGATTCTACCAAGAACCATTTTTCGCGGTCCTGTCAAAGTACGAACGTCGCCACCAAGCCAGCTTGCGTCTCATTTTTCGAAGCAGGATCCTGAATCAAGATTGCATGGCACCGTCAAGCTCCGCCGGCCTGACGCAAGGACCGAATCTCCGGCTGCAAAAAAGCAGGCGCCAGAAAATTCGGCGCCTTTGAGATACGACTCGCGAGGTGCGGTCAGGCGAGAAGGAAAAGCGTTTGTTCGTATAGCTCGGAAGCCAGTAGATAAGCAGCTGGAAGCTCTACTTACTCTCCGCCACCCCCGGCGACGGAGTTCCAAAATCCCGCCGACTCACGGCAGTCCGCGCCGCGCGGGTCGTAGACTGCGTCGAGGCAGCCGCCCCATAACGCTCCAGCAACATGGGAGCCATCGCGTTCTCGGCTTCCCTTACGAAGATCATCTGGTTCCCTGAAGCCATGTCGATCCGGACGAAATCTCCCAGCTTCACTTGCCCCGTCGCAACCAGATTTGCCAACGGGAAAACGAGGTTGCGTTCGATGGCCCGCTTCAAATGTCGCGCGCCATAGCGCGGATCGGTTCCTTCTTTGAGCAAATACTCTTTTACGGCGGTCGTGCAGTTGAACACAAACTGATTCGTCCCCGCCGCCATGAGCACGCGCTGCTGCACCATGCCCAGCTCGATGTCGAGAATCTGCGCCAGATGCTCATCCCGCAAGGTCTTGAACACAACCGTCTTGTCGATGCGGTTCATGAACTCGGGCGTAAACTTGCGCCGCGCCGCCTCGACAGCCGTCCGTTGAATCTTGTCGTCAAACGACTCATCGACTTCCACCACCTTCGGCGCGAACCCAAATCCGCCATCGACCAGATTCATCATCTCGCCAGCACCGAGGTTCGAGGTCATAATAATGATGCACTGCGACAGATCGACACGCCGGTTATCGCCCAAAGTCAACGTCGCCTTGTCAAGAATCCCGAGTAGCAACTGCCACAGCGAGTCCGAAGCTTTTTCAATCTCGTCAAACAGCAGGATGGAAAGCTTCAGCTTCTCGGTGAACCATTGATTGAGCGCTTCCTGGGTCAGCAGCGGATGGGTTTCGCGATGTCCCAAATATCCCGGGGGCGATCCGATCAGCTTGGCGATCTCATGCGAGTGCTGGAACTCCGCACAGTCAATCTTGATGCAAGCCCGCGAGTCCCCGAACAGCGCCTCGGCCATCGCTTCGACCACGCGCGTCTTGCCCGACCCGGTCGGCCCCAGGAACAGCAGATTCCCCACCGGACGGCCCGGGGGATTCAACCCGGCCAGAAACATCTGATAAATCTCTACGACCTTCTCTACCGCCTGGTCCTGCCCCACGATGCGCCGGCGAAGGGCGGCTTCAAACTCTCCAGCGTCGTTGCTGCGACGGTTCGGATCGAGCACTGTTGCAAGATTCGTTCTCATAAGATAGGTCGCCCGGGAGGTACCGGACGTTTTCCCTTTCGGCCTTTCTAGGCCTTTCTTGTCTGTTTTCCGGACTTGCCAAGCCTAAGTCCCTTCTCTCGGCCTGTCTTCTGAAAGGCCCACACTCTTTCAGAACTGCGGAGCGTCCGGCTACGGGGGAAATAAGCAAGCGTCTAGCCACGCCACGACCTAAATTCGAGTGTACCGCAAGTCATTCCCCACGCACGGGTTAGCGCGAGGAGCGCACAATTCCTCAGCCTCACCCCCAAGCTCTCTCAGGTTAGATGCGAAAACCTTTGCAGCAACAAGGAAGGAACGTGTACAGCGGGCGTCCCGAGCCCGCGAATCAGGAGTCCCGAGCCAGGCTTGTTCAGGACGGACGCATTCGTCCATCCCGTGCGACGGCAAGCGGCACCCGACCACAATCCCAGCGTAACACGAGCCGCCCAAACTCCCGTGTTACTCCACCTGTAACTAGCGCAACTTAAAGGCCTGCTCTACTATCAAAAACAAGTAAGACTTTTCCGGAGGATCGCTTGCGCCGCTCGTCTGTCCGCATCGTCACAGGACTTTCTTGTCTCTTTTTCGGGGTCGCCACCTGGCGCCTCGGATCCCATTCAACCTCCAATTTCACCGCGCAAGCGCAGGCGGCTAAGCCAGCGGTTGCGTCATCCGAATCTCAGCCACAAGTTCACCCGGCCAGCATCTCGACGGCAAAACCGGTCTCGATCCCCGAGCCCAAACTTTTGGCCGCCCCGGGAACGGATCTCTATACCGCCAAGCGTGGAGAAGCCATCATCACGGTTGCCCGCCAGTATCTCGGCAAGACTTCTTATTTGACGTCCGGCGAACTGGCCGAAGCCATCCGCTCGGCGAATCATAAGTCCGAAACGGCCAACTTCCTCAAAGCCAACGAGCAGATCGTCATTCCTGGAATCCTGCCGGCCCCGATTGTCGAGCACAGCATCCCGGTCCCGAAAGACTGGGAAGTCCGCGCCATTTACCTGACCGGAATTATGGCCAACAGCGAAAAGGGTCTCCGAATCATCCAGCACTGGCGTGAAGTCGGCGGCAACGCGGTCGTCTTCGATATCAAGGACTCCGACGGAAGTGTCTCTATCCCCTTCGAACATCCGCTGTCAGGCGAACATCACGTCTATATTCCCGATCTTCCGAAGTTCGTGCACTTCCTCCACAGCCAGAACATGCACGCCATCGCCCGCATCGCCATGTTCCGCGACGAGCGCCTGGTCGTGAATCACCCCGAGCTCGCGGTCCAGTCACGCGAGAACCACACGGCCTGGCGGGAAAACGGCAAGCTGGTCTGGGCGGATCCCTCGAACCCCAAAGTTCAGGAATATGACATCGCTCTCGCCAAGCACGTAGCCCAGCTCGGCGTCGACGAAATCCAATTCGACTACGTCCGCTTCCCCGCCGAAGGCGACCAGCTAGATGCCCAGTTCGAATTCCAAAAGAACCTGCCGCAACCTGCCGTAGACCAGGAAGTTTCATGCGCAGGCAGCAGCCCCGCGAGAGCGGAGCCGAGCGCAGAGGACGCAGTCGTCCGACCCGCGACCGTGAGCGACGCAAAGGGAAGCACGCCCGCAGCCGAAATCGTCACGACAGCATCGCTGATTCAATCGGCAAACGCAACCCTGGATCGAGCCCCACTGGAGCAAAAGAACGCAGCCCACCGCGCAAGCCGTGGAACTGCGAAGAACCGCAAGGCCCATAAGGACGCCAAAACCGCCTGCCACGTCCCCGGCGGCCCGCAGCGTTCTGACGTAATCACCGCCTTCCTGAAAAAAGCCTACGGTGAACTCCACCCCACCGGCGTCCTGCTCTCCCTCGACGTCTTCGGCATCATGGCTTGGCAGCGACAGGTCGACCTCTCGCACACCGGACAAGATATTGTCCAGATGGCCAGATACTGCGACGTGCTCAGCCCCATGATCTACCCGTCCCACTTCTTCGGTATGGATGGTATCGAGCACCCCGGCGACGAGCCCGCCCACTTCATCGGCGAATCGATGGACCGCTTCGAACTCATCACCAGAGGCTCAGGCGTCGTCATTCGCCCCTGGCTGCAAGCCTTCCACTGGCGCACCAAAACCTATTCGCCGGAATATATCAAGGTCCAGGTGGAGACCGCGAGGACCAAAGGCGGCATCGGGTTCTTGTTCTGGAACGCCGCCAACGACTACTCCAAGCCCTACGAAGCCATGCCCGAAATGAAATCCGCGAATTATAAAGACGGCGGCTCGAAAGAAAATCCCAAATACTTCCGGGGCGACGAACTTCCGTCCGGCACTGTGTCGGCGTCGCTCACGACGGAAAACACTCCGGAGGCGGAAAACAGATAATTCCGAAAACGTGACTTGACCGGCTTTTTCGCCTTGCTGCCGTCGCCGTTCTTTGTTCTTCATGGGGACGACAGACCCTCGCGCCCGACACGTCCGATCCACGGGACGTCGCACAACCCCCGGCTTCATTCAGCGGGCGGACGAATGCGTCCGCCTCTGCGGAGACGTCGTGTCCGGCGTTCCGCGAGCCTTCGAAACACCTCGGCTATAATCAGAACTGACGCGGGTGAGGTCGGCGCCTGAATGTCCTTTGCCCAGAGGAATGGTTTCGCCTCGTTCCGCAGCTTGATCAGATATTCCTAAGGAGTTGCGATGCCCATTCAGAAGACCGACAAGATCTGGCACAACGGTAAGCTCATCAATTGGGACGATGCATCCATCCATGTGATGTCGCACGTCATCCACTACGGCTCTTCGGTCTTCGAAGGCATACGCTGCTACGAACCGCCCTCAGGCCCCGCCATCTTTCGCGCTACAGAACACATGCAGCGCCTGGTCGACTCAGCCAAGGTCTACCGCATGGACGTCCCCTTCACGCGCGACGAACTGGTGCGCGGCATGATCGACACCGTCGCTCACAACGGCGCGTGGCCCTGCTACATTCGCCCTCTCGTGTTTCGCGGATACGGCGACGCCGGCGTCAACCCGCTGCACTGCCCGGTCGAGACCTACATCGTCAACTATCCGTGGGGCAAGTATCTGAGCGGAGAAGGCGAGGGCGTCGACGTCTGCGTCTCATCATGGACACGCCTTGCGCCCAACACTTTGCCGGCGATGGCCAAGGCGGGAGCGAACTACATGAACTCGCAGCTGATCAAGATGGAAGCCATTGCCAATGGCTACATCGAAGGCATCGCGCTCGACGTGAATGGATTCGTCAGCGAGGGTTCGGGCGAGAACATCTTCTTGGTGCACCGCGACAAGCTGATCACCGCCCCACTGGGTAACTCGGTGTTGCCAGGCATTACGCGGGATTCGATTCTCCAGATCGCCCGCGACCTGAACATTCCAATCGTCGAACAGATGATTCCCCGCGAGCTGCTCTACATCGCCGACGAGGTCTTTTTCACGGGCACGGCCGCTGAGGTCACGCCGATCCGCTCGGTCGACCGAATCAAGGTCGGCAACGGCGCAATGGGCCCGGTGACGAAGGCACTGCAGAAGGAGTTTTACGCCATCGTGCACGGCGAGAAGAGCGACCGTCACGGCTGGCTGACGCCCGTTCCGGTGCGCGCCAAGCAGCCGGTCACGGTCTAATCGGCGGTGCGGAGCGGCTGAGCATCATCTGCGACGCCTCCTGTGGCAGCGTCGTATCGCGCAGGCGGACTCATCGGTTACGGGAGTCGCTCGTGAGCGGGGCCGGCTGTAGCGAAATCAGATCGCCCTCCTGTCCCGCAAGAAAACGCCGGGCAGGTGGGGCGTCCGTTTGATTCATTCCCGGACTTCTAAATCCAAATCCGCTGGCGTGCGGGTGTACACTGCTCAACACTCTGGCCGAAGCTGAGGGGGAGTGCCTGTCTCTTCCCCTTTCTGGGAGAAAAGCCACATGAGCGATGAATCGACGACGAGGCGCGGGTTTCTTGGAATGGGATCGGCGGCACTTACAGCCGCTGCCATGATTTCCACGACAGCTCGGGCGCAAGAGCAGAAGAACTATCCGGCTAAGGACGACCGGAGTGCGAGTGCGCCGGGGCCGGGGAATCGGGAGATCGACAACCAGAATCCGGATTCGTTTTTGCCGCCACAGACCGATGCCGGGGGCGTACAGACGTTCAAGTATCCGTTTGGGCTTTCGCATAAGAGGATGCAGGAAGGTGGATGGTCGCGCGAGGTGACCGTGCGGGAGCTGCCGGTTTCGAAGTCGATTGCCGGTGTCGATATGCGACTGACCGCCGGCGGTGTGAGGGAACTGCACTGGCATACGGCGGCGGAGTGGGCGCTCATGTTGTATGGGAAGGCGCGGATTACGGGGTTCGATGCCGATGGCAAGAGTTTTGTAGATGATGTGACGGAGGGGGATCTTTGGTTTTTTCCGACGGGGATTCCGCATTCGATTCAGGGGCTGGATCCCGATGGCTGTGAGTTTTTGCTGGTGTTTGACGATGGCAATTTTTCCGAATATGAAACTGTGCTGCTGACCGACTGGATGGCGCACACTCCGCGCGAAGTGCTGGCGAGGAATTTTGGCGTGAGCCCGCAGGCAATGGAGAAGATGGTGCGGCGGGAGAAATTCATTTTTCAAGCGGCGGTGCCCGGACCGCTGGAGGCGGATCGGAAAGCAACCGCCGGGTCGCTGGGGCTGTCGCCGGTTGATTTCAGTTTTCGCACAGGGCAGATGCCAGTGACCAAGAAGACGAAGGGGGGTGAAGTGAAGATTGTCGACTCGAGCAAGTTCAAAGTGTCGACGGCGATTGCGGCGGCGATTGTGACGGTGCATCCGGGAGGGATGCGGGAGTTGCATTGGCATCCGAATGCGGACGAGTGGCAGTACTACATTGCGGGCCAGGGACGGATGACGGTGTTTGCGACCGGCGGTCGCGCGCGCACCATGGATTTTCAGGCTGGCGATGTCGGGTATGTGCAAAAGACCTTGCCGCATTACGTGGAGAACACCGGCAACACGGATTTGAAGTTTCTGGAGATGTTCAAGAGCAGTTTTTATCAAGATCTGGCGCTTTCCCAGTGGCTGAAGCACACGCCTGCGGAGTTGGTGATGGCGCATTTGGGGATTGACCGGGCGACGCTCGAGGCGATTCCGGCCAGTGAGATCGTGGTGATGCCCGAGTAGGGTGGGGAGAATCCGCGGACGTTGTGGTTAATGTCCATGTCGATTCTTCTACCGTCCTTCAATAAACGGGGCGAATGAAAACGCGCCCTTCGCTTTTGTTCGTTTGCTCGCTCCTCGGTACTGGGTACCCGGTACGCTCTTGCGCTATCTTTAGCGCATGACCTTCTCGCGTCCCAGGCAGCGGAATTATTCCGAAGATGAGTTGTACGAGTATGCCGTGGGGGCGTTGTCGCGGCGGATGCGGACCGTGGCGGAGTTGAAGCGGCTGATGCGAGCGCGGATGGAACAACCTGGATCCGAGTATGCGGAGACGCTGGTGGAGGTGGTCATTCGCAGGCTGAAGGATCAGGGTTATCTCAACGATTCGAACTATGCGGCGTATTACTCGTCGCTGCGGCGGGACAATCAGAAGTTTGGGCGGTCCCGCGTCGTCACCGAGTTGAAGACGCGCGGCGTGCACGGGTCGGTGATCGAGAAGGCTATCGACGCGGCCTACGCGGGGGTGAGCGAGGAGAAGCAGGCTCGGCAATATCTGCGCAAGAAGCGAATGGGGAAGCCAAAAGATCAGAAGGAGACGGCGCGTATCTTTCGGCAACTGGTGCGGGCCGGGTTTGGCACTCGGACGATCTTTCGAATCTTGAAGAAATGGGACGTAGATGATGAGATATTGACGGCACTGGAAGGCGAGAGCACGGAATGAGCAGGACGATGGTGATGACGGCGAAGCTGGCGGCGATTCTAGGGGAGGCGCTGCCGGGCGCGGTGACGGTGGCGCCGGGGTGAACGAGAGGAAGGCGGAAAAACCTGCGGACAGGCCAAAGAACTGGTTTTCCCGATCTTGAAAACAATGCCCACCTTCGTCGAAAAGCACTGAAGACGGGGAACACCGTTTCGTCTCCCTCCGCGTACCCTGGGTTGTCATTTAGAATTGAATCTCATGCTTACAGGGTCGGAAATTCGCAGAAGGTTTCTGGACTTCTTTATGCAAAAGGGGCACAAGGAAGTGCATTCGTCGTCGCTTGTCCCGGCCAATGATCCTACGCTTCTGTTTACCAATGCGGGGATGAACCAGTTCAAGGACGTGTTTCTCGGACTCGAGAGGCGCGATTACTCGCGCGCGACGACCTCGCAAAAGTGTGTGCGGGCGGGCGGGAAGCACAACGATCTGGAGAATGTCGGGTTCACGAACCGGCATCACACGTTTTTTGAGATGCTGGGTAACTTTTCGTTTGGGGATTATTTCAAGAAAGATGCGATTGCCTACGCCTGGGAGCTGATTACGTCGCCGGAGTGGTTCGGCACTGCCCACGACAAGTTGTATGTGACGATCTTCAAGGGTGAGGAAGGCGTGGCCCGTGATGTCGAGGCTTATGACCTTTGGGTCGGACAAGGTGTGCCCAAGGATCGCATCTATGAGTTTGGCTTGAAAGACAACTTCTGGCAGATGGGCGATACCGGACCGTGCGGTCCCTGTAGCGAGATTCATTACGACATGGGAGCAATCGCGTCGGACGAGGGGCATACAGATTGCGAGTTTGGATGCGATTGCGGACGGTATGTGGAGATCTGGAATCTGGTGTTCATGCAGTTTGATCGGGATGCTTCCGGCAAACTGAGGCCGCTACCCAGGCCGTCGATCGATACCGGGATGGGGTTGGAGCGATTGGCTGCCGTGCTCCAGGGCGTGATCTCGAACTACGAGACGGACTTGTTTACCCCGCTGATCAAGCGGGCAGAGGAGTTGCTGGGGCAGGAAGATGTTTCCGGCTCATCGCTTCGAATTATTGCGGACCATTCGAGGGCGGTCACGTTCCTGATTTCGGATGGGGTTCTTCCTTCGAATGAGGGACGGGGGTATGTGCTCCGGAAAATCCTGCGTCGGGCAATCCGACA
>Ga0123355_10013914_pt1 | contig 12545 bp, 3 predicted proteins | sample TergutEmb28metaG_3_FD_89872 | JGI IMG/M metagenome (GOLD analysis project Ga0123355, IMG submission 89872) | Embiratermes neotenicus P1 segment gut microbial communities from Petit-Saut dam, French Guiana - Emb289 P1 | ecosystem: Host-associated > Arthropoda: Insects > Digestive system > Gut ...
ACACTACTCCAGCCTAACCGCACCTAACCTCCAACCTACAGCAAACCAAGAACGAAACGACCAATGTGGTAATCAACATTATAGTCGCGAGATCCTGATGATGGGCATAGTAGTGCCCGAAACATGTTAAGCCTATAAGAAGTACATTTAAATAAAAAGTGGCACCTAGTTGGTGTTTTATTCTTCAATAAATATTTTATTTAATTACATACACCAACAAATGCACTTATATATATATATATATATTGTTTAGAAATTTAAAATTTACATTAAAACACGTAAAACGCTCCTACATGTTCCGATCACACGATCGTCCTCAGGGAGCATACATTGTTCCTTGCTAAAGTCATAAATTGAAACTATCAGTGATTTACTTTGTTATGTCTCTCTCTATACACCGTAAGACGCACATCCATAGCTAGTCTCACTCTGAACAGCGTACGATGCACACACAACGACATGCTGCCATATCACCAAAGTTAACATAACGAAGTAAATCACTGATTGTTTAATTTTACAACTTTAACAAGGAACAATGTATGCTCCCTGAGGATATTCGTGTGATCGAAACATGTAGGAGCTTTTTAAGTGTTTTAATGTAAATTTTAGAATTCTTAAGTAAAAAATATATATATATAAGTGCATTTTTTCGTGTGTGTAATTAAATAAACTACAGAATGCACGGTGCAAAGATAAAGATAATAAATTGTTTATTATATACCAACATATGCACAAATCAGTACTGTAAACTTAAATTAAATTACTCCGACATGTTTCGGTGTTAATACATCATCTTCAGGGAGCTTAAAATTCGTGCTAGCTAAAGTCACGAATCATTAAATGACAAAATACAACGTAGTAGTGTGTTGTTATGATAAAATCTTGGTAAATGTGGCCGCATATGTAATTCTGCAACGAATAATATAAAATATAACAAAATATAATATAAATATAATAAAAACGTAACATTGTAAGGAAAGTGACGAATTATATCGATTACTTTGATTGACTTACCCTGGTTAGTTGTGTGTTTGTGTGTGGTGCGGAGTAAACAGGAACCGGAAGTGGGTGTTTAGTTGTGTAATTCAACGTCTTGTGCCATCTCATACGTATTGACGTGCAATAAATACCGACAACATGATAACCCCTTAAATTTTCAGACACAGAAGCGACAGTAACGCCATTTACATTAAAGTCCTAAAAATTTTCTCCGAAAAAAAAAACACGCGACTATCTTGAAGGTACCATTTTTTGTGCATCATCAAAATCGTATCAAGCCCGCCTTGCAAACTTTTTCCTGTAACTTGCGTTTTGGTGGTAACTAATGGAACACTGGAGCTAGTAAAGTGAAATCTGATGCAGAGAGAGAGATCTTAAACACAAATGGAACTTTGTTAACAGCTTAAAAATTGTAGAACGGATAACAGTGCGAATATTTCATTTGTCACCCGACAATTTTACGGCACAAAAAAAATCTGCCTTTAAATTATAGTTCCTTAAAAAATATAAACAAAAAGAGTAATGGTATAATAACAAAACTGTCGAGTTATAAATCGGTGTAGTACCGTACTAAACTTTGTGAATTCTGCTCGGAATGTTTTGTTCCTTTTATACACCCCTAGAGTAATGTAAATCTAAAGGCCTCTTTCGATCCTTTATCGAAACTGCTGAGGTTCTGAAGTGTTTAAATTACGTTTTCTTTCTTTATACTACCGCATTGAAGCCATGTTCTCTAGATGCATTGCAAGTAACCTATTTCTGCACACCATCTGCACGGACATTCAGGCACGTGTAAACCATTGAAGATGAGATATGTGCAGCACTGTGATTGCGGTCGCTACCGCATAGCCGTTGCTAGATCATGTACTGCGGATTCTTGCACTTGTCTATCCACTTCAAGAGCTACAGATTGAATTCTGGGGAAGTAAATTTGTGTAGAAAGTTTAGCCGGCTTTGTGTCTACCGATTGTTTTGTGTCAATTAATATGGAAATAAAATTAATTAATAATGTATGCAGCCGGTCCCAGTGGCCGCGCTGTCTAAGACGTAGGTCTGTGGTCGCTCGCCTGCTGAGATTGTGGGTTCGAATACCGCCGGGTGCATGGATGTCTGTCTGTTGTGAATGTTGTGTGTTGTCAAGTAGAGGTCTCTGCGACGGGCCGATCACCCGTCCAGAGAAGTCCTACCGAATGTGGTGTGTCGTTGTGTGTGATCTAGAAACCTCGTGAATGAGGAGGCCCTGGCCCACTGGGGAGGGGGTGGGAGTGTTGCGTCAGATGTAAAATCATGTATGCAGAAATTTCCAGTGTCAAAAAGAAAAGGGACAAATGTGACATTAAATGAATTAGTTTAACGTAAAATGAGTAATCATAAGTTACTTCTTTTAGAATAAGCATAAAGGAAATTTTGAAAATGCTTAATATATCATAAATTCTTCCCTACACCGAAACTTTACTTGATCAAGTCACGGGAAATAACTGGTGGCCATGTAGGACATACGAGAATATTATTAAAAGGAACTTTGAATGCTGTGTTTTGTATTCGACTGGCTCAGAGAAAGGTGTAGTGACAGACTGTCCTGAATACAGTATAACACTTCGGGTTGGATAAGAGACAAGGAGTATCTTCATTAGCTAGGCAAATATTACTTCAACCAAAATCTATTATTTTTCTAATTACTATTCCCAAACAAATTTTTAAAAACATAATTGAAGTGGAACCACTGCCGTTCGTACCTGATAGGTTGACAAAATTTCGCGTTGGTATTATCTCCCTTCAATTACAAGAAAGTGCTAAAGTTATGTGGCCTATGGCATCACGGTTCATAACACATTAGTATAGAGAGTACATCATCCCACTCCCGTCCCAGTGGCTCGATTACTGGGAGTCACACGGACTCGATAATCGGGGCCCCTACCACGTATAATTATAGACGAAGTTATTTCCACATCTGATAAATTTAAAGTTCACCTTAGAAAAGGCCATGATATCCCAGAGGTGGAGTACAGTTATCATTCTACTCTTTCTTTAACTGCGTCCCTAGATGGGGTTGGTGGTCAACGCCAGGACCAGACCGCTTTAGCCCTGAGATTGACATTGTACCCATTGCACAAGAGCTTGGGTGGGCCTCAGAGCTGGTCTGGACGTGTGCGGAATACGTCAACCCCCACTGGGCTTCGATTCCTGGACCTTCCATACAGAGCTGATGAAACGGTTTCTTAATAAAGCCCACTATCACAGTAGCGGAATTCAGTCCATAAAAAATCACAACAAATTTTAACAGTCTTACCTGTGCCACTGATTCATAACGTGTTTAATTACATTCTGCCGTAGGGTCCAAAAATTATTTGGAGGAAGAAACACTTGTAATGTCGTGTCGTAAGAATATATTTTCTTTATGACAACACATTATAAACATAAAAACAATCAATATTCCTTCTTGTTCTACTGCCTTCCTTCTTACAAGGAAAAGCTTCTTCACTACGGAAAACTGAATTTTGTATCAACCATTATGCAGAAGTTATCTCACCCAAAGTAAAATATCCTAGGGGTTGTTGGGGCCGTGCATCTTCCTCATGAAATAAAGCGAAATGCCAACTTGATGCAACTAGGTAATTTTATGGATGTATTCTTAGCTCGACATGTTTCGGGTACATACGCCCGTCATCAGGAGCATTAGATGTTACGTTGCAGCATATGGTTTTCTGCACCGAGTTTTTGGAAGGGTGGTGATCTTGATAGCCACTGCGTAGGTGGTGTGTACGGTGCGGATGGTGCCGTGCGACTGAATCGCACGGCACCATCCGCACCGTACACACAACCTACGCAGCGGCTCTCAAGACCACCACCCTTCCAAAAACTGGCACAGAAAACCATATGTTGAAACTCCTAATGCTCCTGATGATGGGCGTATGTACCCGAAACATGTCGAGCTAAGAATACATCAATAAAATTACCTCGCTGCATCAAGTTGGCATTTCACTTTATTTCATAAAATATCCTATTATTTCTTTCCTTAAAATCTAATTTAAATTACTATCGAATTTAGAATTTAATCTATGTGTGTATGTGTTATAAGAAAATAAAATTCAGGGCAAAAGAAACAACTAAAATATAATGTACAATAAATAATATAGAATTCAACATTAATATAATTGATGTGTACAGCACGATTCCCGGCGTTAGCAAGCACATCATTCAGAATGTGCAATGTGCCTCAGTAAACAATTACACTGTTCTAGATTTCAAACTCTCGCCATGTTCTGAATGTTATATTCTTTATTTTGGGTGAATCCCCGGCGTTTGAATTTTACGTGACGACGTTTCGGAACACTCTGTCTGTTCCACCTTCATAGGTGGTGTCAGCAGGAAGAACGCTTACACTGCCTATTAAGATGGAACATACAGCGTGTTCAAAAACATCGGCACATAAAATTCAGTACCCGCGGATTCACCCTAAAGAAAGAATACAAACTATATTGTTAATCTTGAAACGTTTCTCCCCTTATAAGTAGGCCTGCTACAAAGGCATAAGTACTCACAAAATTACACACTCCCTTGCACTAGCATCGTTCGGGGTTCGAATCAGTGTTTTCTTTATTATCTGTAGTTTATTTAAAGACACTCTCCATAATGAAATCAATACACAAAATATTAGTTTCCGAATATTAGTAAATTATGAATAGGGAAGGATGTGGAAGAAGAATCTGTAGCCTACCTTAACGTAATTATAATTATATTTGCCGGTAGGTATACAGGAAAACCAAAGGAAGCTGCCTTGCTCAATATAGTGTGTGTCTCAGCCGAGATTGGAACCATGTACTTTCTGAATATAAACCATGAATGTTAATGACTGAGTCAACATCCTCTGTTCTAATCAATCTAAAATTCATCGCAGCCACATAACGAATTACTTAACGCGCAGCTGCAAGAAGATTATTATTCGGGAGACAGCTTGAAGCTCTTCTACCGGAGTCTGTTCTGAGAAGTTAACTTAGAAGCCAATTCTTGACACAGGAACAGTTGCGTGATGTCTCAAAGTAACAAATTACGTAGGTATAGTAATGGGAGAAAGCATCCCTTCTCCAGGATCAGTTAATGACTCTGAATGTGAATGAAGAGGCTCGTTAGATAAATCACCACCGAATAAGCTAATGGAAGATAAACGCTATTCAGTTAACCGTTAGTCTCCCTGGGGCGCCTCTATATTGCAGCCTCTCTTCTACGCAACCTCCTCTCCTGCCACACTTGAGAAATTTAGCGCGGCATACGGCGCAATGGAAAAGAAAGAGAAGGGGGCTTGGTGATCAATAAGGACAGAAAAGGAAGAAGGCATCTGCCGAGTATGATGTAGATAGATGGACTTGTGGTAATTTTATGCGTAAAAGCTACTTGCAAGAATCGTAGGCGGATTTTACTGCGCCCTGCAATTTCATACAAGAATTACTTAGGATGGTGTTTGTACGTATATACTAAGATGTACCACAGGGAAATACATATTCGTGTTTTTGCTCGCAAAGTACTCGAGGGAAATATATTTTAGTGACTTTATGCGGGATTAGGATACAGGCGACTGCACTGAATTAACTCTTTCTCGCTCCGTTGCCCTCCTTCTAATCGACGCCCTGAAACTTTTTGTGCTTTGATAACAAACGCACTCATTTAAACAACATACCTTAAGGTGGATGTGAGTTCAGTAAAGAGATTTCGGTGTTTGTCCATATAAAGCACACGGAGAATTATGATTAATTTTGTGTGAAGAAATAGGGGTTGTTAACTTAAAGATATAGTTTCGTGTATCAAAATTCTGGTGAACAAAATTACATCTTCAAAGAATCTATAACAGTTATTTTCCTCTTCCAGTGCTTCTGTTCAAAGAGTAAATTAATATCCTAACGTTAAACAATAACAGAAGTGCGTATCTGTAAATTCAAATACACATTCCGCCTACCCAAAATTTCGCACGGTTGCGAAGCTTCTCCTTTTTAATGCAATACACAGCTTGCATAAAATTTGAAGGCTTAATTTTTCACTGGTACTTTACTTCACATTATCGTAGTAGCCCCAAAATTTAAATTGTATAATGGAAATATGGATCTGCTTATAGTACTTTTCATAGAATAAGATGGGTTAGGACATATATATATATATACTGTTACACACATTTCGTACAATTGTCTTCCACACACGTTTTATTTTCACATGCTGCAAAAAGCTAGTTTTTACGCGAGCATTGCTTGTAAGTAAAACACGTTTGTGGGAGGGTTGGGACATGCTAAACACATGGGGAACATGAGAGGTTTATACAGGGTTTTGGTGCAGAAACCTAACATAAAGAGACCATTGGGAATCCCTACGCCTAGCTTAGTGGATAATAATAAAATACACCTTAAAGAAATCAATTGAAAGAGCAAGAAACGTATTGATCTCTATCAAGAAACGGACAATTTGCTGGCTGCTGTGAACATTGTAATGAACTCGGTTTTCCATAAAATGCGCGGAATGTTTTGGCTAACTTGTGAACTATTGTTCCTAGCTTCTCAAAAAAGGACTCTGCTCCACAGAGTTGGGTAGTTAATTAGCTAGTTATAAATATTTGGGCATTTTTTAATGAGTAATACACATTTTTACCCAACAACATACAAGTCGTTACTGCTAATACTTCCGAAAGCCGTTAGCTAATAAACAGAACAAATAAATGTCCCTGTCCTAAAATTCAAAAGAGAAGAAACTGCGAATAATAAAAATGCAATAAAAATGTCAATATCAGGTCAACTTAATAAACCATATGAAACAGAATCGTAACAGACGTAACAGAACCGGAGGTACTGTAACAAAATAGAAATAGGTTACCTAGGCCCCAAACACTGTCCCAAGAGTAAAGTTCTATTGGTATGTGGTTTGCCGTACACCTTAACCATTTACAAGAGGCGGCGAAGAGTAAAATCTTGCGACTGCCAGGAGCTGAGCCTCAATTGTCCAACCGTCAATAACCCGCTCTATTGACTGATCTATCCCAGCTCATATGTCAAGAAGAATACTTCCCCTTTCTCCGGCATGTTTCAGCGTTGACCTGCTTCGCTAGTGAAGTGGAAGTCTCATTCACTTAAAGATTTATCTTCCTCTTAATCAAGCAAAGATGGTACCCTGACATTTCTCGCTATGTTCAAAGGCACAGCCTATTAAAGCTTCGCAAGGGACTAGAGCAAGTTAAATATTTTCGGTTTCACGCAACGAGATTAGCAAAGCCTCTGCACACACCATTCAGTCAAATTAGCGGCGATCTGCTGCAAGTTTATGGAAGCGACAATACAGTAGCTCATGGACTGGAAATACATAGACATAGGCCTCAGTAGTCACATTAGCTACAGGCTCTACACTTAAAAGTTTTGCTCCTAATATTCGCACAAAATTTTACTTTAACTTACATTTTCTCCATTTTTGGGCGCGTTCGCAAAATTGCGAAAATCGACAGTTAGATTCATCGTGTCTGTCTGTCCATCGGCGTGGAGCAACTCAGCTCTCACTGGACAGATTTTTCAGAAAATTTAATATTTAATCATTTTTCGAAAATCTGTCAATAAAATTTTTAATTTTCATGAAAATCCGACAAGAATAACGGGCACATTACTTTAAGAGCAATGTACATTTTTTATCCTACCCCGCTCAGTTCTTCTTAGAATGAGAAAAGGTTAAGCAAAATTTGCAAACAAAATCAAGACACACATTTTATGCACAATCGTGCCATTTAATAGATACCCTGTAAAAATATTGTAGAGCTGGGCAAGCTACAGATAAAAATGTGACGCATGCATATTGGATGCTGGATACCTAAGGCTACAGACACACACTCAGCACATGCAATATATTTGCTTTTCCACTACAACAATAGTTACACGAACGGGGCTCAATATTACGTTATACGTATATTGCCGGACTTGTTTAACTTGCCTAAAAAATATACTGTATTTACGTATGCGCAATTCAGCGTTTTTTATCTATACGATCTCAATATTTGTATTATGCAACACATAAAGAAACTTTCTAATAAGTCCGTAGGCGTAATCCTCTTTGTCCTTTGGGTTACGTAACGACACCGCAAGCTACCGTCGAATGTTAAAATGTTTATTGTAACTCTGGGAATAAAAAGTTCTGTACAACGTTTATTGATCATAGTTAGAATTCATTTAGTAGTCTTGTCTTACGACAGGTCCAAAGCCTCTTCTAAAGCGAGCTCTCCACATAGTGCGATCTAGAGCTTCCTCCTTCAAATGAGAGTATCCCCTCCTTTCCTTAAGGTTATCCAGTAGCTTTCTACGTCTTCTTCCTCGTCTTCCTGGCGCTTCTATCCCGCCTTTTATCTTTCCTTCAATAACCCGTTGTAGAAGGCAGTTTCTACACAAAATGTGACCAATCCAGTTAGCCTTCCGTTTACTTATTTCATGTAGGATATTCCTCTGCTGCTTGACTCTAAGTAACACTTCTTCATTTCTCACATGATCGGTCCAAATGATCTTCTCCATCCTTCTCCAGCACCACATTTCAAAACTTTCCAGGTGTTTCTGATCCACTGCCCGAAGCGTCCAAGTTTCAGCACCATATAAAGCTATGCTCCAGATGTAGCACTTACTCCTTTGACGTCTAACGACATATATAGGGGTCGTACCGCACCGCTAACCTCTAAACGTTGCATTTTATATATTTATTCAACACATATATGTACTGAATATTTTAAACACGGTATGTACTCTCTGTTTCTTTCTCTTTAAAAATGCAGTTTGTTTCATAATTCTAACTTATTTGGTTCCTGTTCTATTCACATTTTATTTACAGTGTGTGCTAAAAATAAAAAAAAAAATAATTCCGGCGCCAGACGTTAAGGAAGAAGCTAATGAAGCAAGAATTATCCGAGTTTTATTCGTTTTCAATTTCAAGGACAGTTTCCTGTGGCATAGGACATCGTCTAGTCTGATAGCTAGATTTCAAAGTCTCGAAGGTGCCTTTCGTCTCAAAATTCAAATTTGAAAGTTTTCTATGATGTTCCGAAGGATGCCGTGTTCTCCATTTTCGGAATAGAAAAAGATTCTTTTATTCTGAAGATGGAGACAGAAGGTTCCATCGAAACCTTAGTAAAGATCTACGAATCTACTCGTCTTTACCTTGCAAGAGATAAACATATCCATAATCATCGTCCTAACCCACGTATTTCTTCGGAGAATTTTTAGTGAATTCTTTACTATATTATTTCTTTTCAAATCTTGAAATTTTTCCCTTTCTTGGAGGTTCTGTAGTAGCTATTTTCTCATTCTAAATTTGTCCTGATTTCAGTCAGCCATACGCTGCTAGACACGAATACTTACTAGGCACCTGACAGAACATTTGTTTTCTTTACGGTATTAGTAAGCTAACATCTTCGTCACAGAGCAGAAGCTGGTGTAATTAATTCATTCTAATCTCTTTTGAATTTCCCAAATCTTTCTCTTATCATCGTCTGAAGTAAAGTTTCAAAGCAATGTCCATAAAGCGTCTCCTTTATTCGGACATGTGTATATAGGAAAGCAACAGACACCTCGACCCATTTTCCATAGGAAAGAGTCTCAGGAATCGGGACAGGTGGGAATTGTTTCAGACGTCCGATCCGTCCAGACTGCTTCACTCGATGTGACGATGACGGATGTACGTAGTATTTCAACAGTCTTCGAAGAAAGTAAATTCCTCCACATCATTGACCGACTTGTCACGGCTCATATAAAATCCATTGCGTCTCATTACTTCTGATTGTGTTTGTTTACAGGAATAGGGAATTTAACTGACTGCGACTATATTGTAGCTTCATTCTCACACGTTACACGTTTGTTAACACAAAGATGTGTAGTGATCAATGATCGGACGTATTTGATTAGGTCTGCCAAATTTATTGCCCTGCTGTGATTGAAGAGAGACTGTCAATGATTGACGTGTGTTTGTAGTTTCACCGCGATATTTTAAAGGCACATAAAATAAAGCGTCGATAGGCAGACGGTAATAAGAGAAAAACTGTTTTTCCTGTGATGTTAAGGCTGGAAACTAAACAGTAATTTAAAACAAACAACTGCCGTTCTTTATCACCATCCTCATCATATATTTTTCATGGATTTTTATTGTTGAACCGTGCAGTTTGTAGAATCACTTTATCACACCAACTAATGAACTTATATAAAATTTCATATTAAAACATTTAAAATCCCTCCAACATGTTTCGATCCTAAGGCCATCCTCAGGGAGCTACGTTGTTCCTTGCTAAAGTCATTTTAAAAACACTCATTAATTAATTCCCTTATATTAATACGGTGTTGTGGCAGCATATCGTGTTGTGTAAGGGTCCGTCGTTGAGAATGCGCCTGACTAGGTGTGCGTAGTGTGTTACGTAGCGAGAGACTGGCTCTTTTTTAGTAACTTTAGCTTGGTATTCTTGTAGTTGTTGTTAAGTTTTGCCTGTTGGGCACTATCTATCTTTATTGTTGCACCGTCCATTTTGTAGAGCCAGTCTATCGCTACGTAACACACTACGCACACCTAGTCAGGCGCATTCTCTACGACGTACCCTTCCACAACACGATATGCTGCAACAGCACCCTATTAATATAAGGGAATTAATTAATGAGTGTTTTTAAAATACTTTATCAAGGAACAACGTAGCTCCCTGAGGATGATCTTAGGATCGAAACATAGTGAAGCGATTTTAAATGTTTTCATGTGAAATTTTATACAAGTGCATTAGTTGGTGTGATAATTAAAGTGATCTTTCATGGAGTTGGGTCACTTGTTGACCCGTTCCGGTCTCGCGTACCTGGAAGTCTCTTCAAAAGTCTACCATGATTCCTTCTGCCAGTTGGGGAGTAATATTTCATTACTGTGCGTAATCTATTTCGAGGCATTCTATTTACATGTTGTATCCAGCTTCTCTTGTATTCCATCAATTTGTCCAAAATTGGTGTTATTCTTAAATCCTTTGCAATTTGTGCATTTGTTTTGTAATCTGTCCAAGTTTATCCTGCTGTTCTTCTCATGTATTTCATCTCTGCTGCTGTTATTCTTCTGGCGTCACTTGCTATAATAGTCCAAGTTTCGCTGCCATATAACAAGACTGGAAAGGCTAGTGTATTGTATAACTTTATTCTTGTTTTCTTAAGCTGCTGTTCTTCTACAAATAAATTCAGTTCCAATCTCAACATCGTCTTCAGACAGTGCACAGCAAAAGTGCAGAGATTTTGGGCCGAATTTCTTAAAAAGGGGGGGGGGGATATCTGTTCAAACAGTGTATTTTTTTACTGGTGCCAGGATGGCGTAGTCGGTGTTGCGACAGAATACGGATGGCTGGTTTGGGGATCGAATCTCTGTGACGGCGAATTCTCTTTATCATCCTAACCGGTTCCCAAGCCGACTCGGCTTCCTGTACAAAAGGTACTGGCTTTTTCCCGGAGGTAAAACGGCCATAGCACGGTGCTGAACATCCACATAATTCTAGTGCCGATGTTGCGAATGTGTTGGGGCCACACATCTGCCTTCACCTCCGTGCCTGCATAGGCATGTCACGGGGTGAGCTTTTTTATATATTCCGATCGCTACTGCCTGTGACCTCTTACGGAACAGCATAGGAGGCATTGCTGGAGGGTAACAGCTTATTACAGCAAAGAGAAATATGAAATATTGCGTTATCTCACAGAACTGCCAACTTGGTCTGAACTGAGAGAGAGAGAGTGTGTGTTGTCACGGGTCTAGTTATCAATACTAGGGTCTTTGGGTCGATTCGTATAGTGCAGGATTGAGTCCAGAGTCAGGCCCCCATAAATATAGTATCGAAAATAGTGCTCCATCAATGATTCGCGACTACCAGGTTTTTAAGATTAGAAATCTCCAACAAGAAAGCACGCTTTAACGTTTCGACAATGAATTCCACTCCTTGCTTATAATACACACTTTATATGTGAGTGAGTCACAACTGGATGCCAAGTGAAAGGAAGTTCTGACGACTTGCCCATGCGCACAGTAGCAAATCTTCTGCGATGCAGTCTTAAGAGTAAAGGAATTGTTTTTTTCCCTACTGTACTACGGTGTCTAGTTATTTCTAATGTCGAGCGGTGTAAAGAAAATAGAATAAAATCAAATGTACTGTTAAGCATTAATGGAACATTTACAAAGAATGTAATACGGCATATTATTGGTACAAATATGTGAAGTAATTGTTAATCTAAATATATATAATAAGAAAGCATTGACTTAAAATTTTGAATGTTTTTTTTATTTGCTACGAATAAAAAGACTTACAAGACCCTTGATTTCTAAGTCCCTTTCGGGGGGGGGGGGGCCTGACAAACGCGTAAGTTTACAACAAAGACGGCCGGGCAAAAAAAAAGACGGGAAGGTAGCAAGCCCCAAACAAACCAAAAACATTTCCCAAATTAAAAAAAAATTTTTTGGGGAGGGCAAAATCCCCACCAATTTAGGACACCCCCCCCCCCCCCACACACACACACACACACACACACACACAGAGTCCAGCAAAG
>Ga0123355_10013915_pt1 | contig 12545 bp, 10 predicted proteins | sample TergutEmb28metaG_3_FD_89872 | JGI IMG/M metagenome (GOLD analysis project Ga0123355, IMG submission 89872) | Embiratermes neotenicus P1 segment gut microbial communities from Petit-Saut dam, French Guiana - Emb289 P1 | ecosystem: Host-associated > Arthropoda: Insects > Digestive system > Gut ...
AAATCATCCACCATAAAGACATCCGGTAGGTTGCCGTAATTTGCCGCAATAATTAGATTATCCAGCCATGGTGGCTCTAGGCTGTCGTCTATTATTACAGTGATATGGGAATGCTCATCCATAAAGGCCTGTATCATCTGCCTTTCGATTTCTGCCCCCGCACCTTCGCCCAAGTTCCAATTGGCGTAGGTTAAGGTTACGGCATTTTGGTCGCTGCTGCCGCCATTGCGGCCACAAGCGGTGGCCAGGCCAAAGGCGGCCAGTAAGCATAGCAATAAAAGTGTTTTCATATAAGACTCTCCTTTAATTCATGCCGCCTTTGGCGGCGGCATAAAGCGGTTGGTGTAAAATAATGAATGTGTCGAAATAAATTTCTTCTGCATATATTTTAGTATCATAACAGTGATTTCCACAAGGGAAAAGCCCCAAAATCACGAATTTGTAACAGTTCTGTAATTGTATTTTGCCTTAAAAAATGATTAAATAGCTATGTGAAAAAACGTTGGTATAAGGAGGTGTCAAAGATGCGCAAGTTTATCCGGTTTGGCTGTATAGTCGTGTTTTTATTCGTAATCGCAGCTATAGCCGTTCATGCCTTTACATTAGATGACAGGCAGCAGCCTCTTTGGGCATCCCATATGTATACAGTTGAAGTGCTAGACTCCAGGGTGCAAGGCCTTACCATAGAAGGCCGTATGCCCGTAATAACAGAGTCCGGTCCAACCCCAACCCGTATTAACAATGAGATTGAAGCCGCCATAAACACTCTAACAGAGGGTGCAAGGCGTATCCGCGCCAGAAGTATAGATTTTGATTTTACGATACATCATACCAACGAAATAGTGTCAATTGTTATAACCGCAACATCCCGTGCCGCAACCACCCGTACATCTGTGCTTTCGGTTAATTTCAGCCCTCTTACCGGCGATGCCTTAACCCTGTCTGCAGTAACAATAGCCGGGCGCACAGGCCGGGATATCACCCCACTGGCGGAAGCTAAAATAGCCGAGATGATTCGCAACAACCCCGCCACCTACCATGCGGCATTTAACGCACCTCCGCTTGGGCAGGCCTTTTATGTAACCAGGTCGTCCATAGTCCTGCTTTTTGATGATTTCCAGCTTTCCTCCTCACCCAATGCAACTACCAGGATTGTATTTAACCGAGACAACATACGAGTCTATTCCATTTCATCAAATGATTTTAGAGTTAGCCAAGACCGGTACGCCATTAAAATGATGCCTCTAAGGAGGATACTAGAAGGTCTTGGGCACCGCAGAGATGATATCCAGTGGTGTGAAGATGCCGGTGCCGCTGTAATTTTCCGAAGCGGGCGAAGGCTTATAACCCTTACACCAGGGGAAAACAACTACCAGTTTAACGGCGTAATGCAACGCTCTTTAGAAGCCGCTCCTGTGATGGTGGATAATGATATGTTTGTACCTATCAGCTTCTTTGATCAGATTTTAAGCCTAACAACCTATACCATAGATTCAAGTGGGATTACATTTATGGCGTATGTCCAGTAGTTAAACTGTTCCCTTTTCTAGATTGTCACTGTTTAGACTTCTTGCAAAATTCCGAATGAGCGGCCATAAAAGCACGTTAATGCCCGTACGTTTTATGGCCGCGAATGAAATTTTGCAAGAAGTCTGATGTTACAAATGTTTGACAAAACTTCAAATTTAGGCTATAATGCTCTAATGTATGTGAAGGGGGGTTAAGCATAGTACAAGGCAGTGATTATACATTAGGAGAGGTGAAGAGAGTGTTTGACAGAACAGATGTTTTTCACGTGAGAAGTGATATTCAAAAAATTGTTGGCTCTAAAGTACGGCTTGAAACCAACAAAGGCCGCCATAAATCGGTGGTAAGCAGCGGGATAGTATCCCATGCCTACCCCAGCATATTTACGGTACAACTGCAAAACGAAGGCCCAGATAAAACCTCCCGCAAGTTATCCTTTAGCTACACAGATGTATTAACCAACACAGTGGAAATAACTCTTTGTGATTAAGAAGTTACAATTAAACTGCCCCTCATCTTTATGGATGAGGGGCAGTTTTTATATGCGTAGCTCTAATGGCAAGTCTCTCTACAGCAGCTGGGCGCGAACCACAACCTTATCCTTAACCAGCCCCTCAAGCATCTTCTCCACTTTCTCCTGGCGGAACATTTGCTCGTAGATTACGGCGTTGTTTATTGCGAAGTATGGATCTGGGTGGTTTGTTTCTAACAAGTAGGGTGTGGTGTTTTTATGGGTATATTGATGGGTTGTTATGCTACCTGTTGGCATTTCCTCGCTGTAGTAATAGGTAACAGTCTCATTAAAAAATAAGGGGATTTTAGCGGTGTATAGGCCGTAGCGAAGATATTTCATGGGGATTTGACTAAAGCCCGCAGAGCTATCCAGTTGATAATTAAGCCGGATATCTTTTTCCGGGGCGGCTTGGTATAGGAAGGGCTGGTATTTTTCTACATACGGGTGCTGGGAGACTTTAATCCTTTTGAATACAGGTAGTAGGATATCGGCCTCCTCTTGGAGGGTGATGGCCTCGCCTATTAATTTGTCTGAGCGAAAGGTGGTTAGGTTGTGGCTTAGATATGTGTGGCATAGGGCCAGTAAAAGGTAAGTGTTTTGAGAATCGGCCCCATAGATTTTTTCCAGGGCATTAACGGTATCGTATTCCGGCAGCAGGTTTTGGGTTAGCATTTGGTAAATGCAAAAATCTATGAAATCATTGCATTCTTTTGGGGCTTGACTGGCCCCTAGTAACCGTCTAAATGCCTTCTCAGTTGTTATATCCAGTTGGCCGCTCCATATATCCCCGGCTAATATGAGCCTATCGAGGCGGGGGTCAGGGGAGGGTAAAATAGCTAAAAGGGCCTTCCATTCGGTCTGGCTGGCCTTGTGGTGGGTCAAAACAGCGTCAAGCAGAGCCTCACTGTTGTAGCCGGATAATAGCAAGTTATAGGCTATGTGGGCCAGCTTGCCGACCTGGCCGTCATGTAGGACGCAAAGAGCTTCGTATAGGGCTGGATTTGGTAGGCTAGTATGCCTTTGATCTACTAAGCTGGCTGCTTTTGAGTATTCTTTTACCTGAAGGTATGCTTGCAAGAGGCTGTTTGTGTCCTCTGGGTTTAAGTCGTTTATATCTATTTCACTGTAGATTTCCAGGGCTTTGTTTATGCTTCCGGTTTTTATTTGCAAGTTGCCCAAGGCAATTAACATGTTAATCCGATAAGGCTTTGTCAGAGATTTTTCTTCAAGCAAGGCTTCAAATATGGGTATGGCCTTGGGGTTTGCATGGGCGAGATAATGAGCAGCCAGATACGCAAGTAAATAAAAGCGTCTATCCCCTTTATCGAAAAAGTGTTGATAAAGATCTAAGTTTGCAAGGGGTACCATTCGCTTTATAGTTATTGGTTCATCTATTACGGTGCGTCGGCCTTGGCCCAAGCATTTATATGAAAAATTTTCATTGGCGGCTTCGATTACCAAGTAGGGAGAGTCGGCTGGCAATTCATATTCCTCCATACCGCGCTTTTGGGGATGTGAAATGTAAATGTATCGTGCTTCTGGAGGTGGGTGCAATTCAAATTGGATCAGCCCTTTTTGTAGGGCGGCTTCACAGTCCCCTTCCAAGGAAGGAGGCTGGTCGCAAACGGAAAGCACGTTTGCTGCTCGCCCATGCAACCTGGACTTTTTCCGGCTTTGCTCCCAGTGGTACTGGTATAGGGTATTGGTCCTGCGGCCTTCAATTCCTTTTTCCATGCAAAGGGCGGCTGTGCGCGTAATCATGCCTTCATTGCTGTTTACTAAGCCATCAAGAGCCGGATTTGTCAGCAATAAATGACATACGTACACGGACATGTCCATGTCCATTCCAGTGATCCCAAGAAACTGTTCCATTATATATCGGTTTACATATTCAATTCCATTAGCATATGCCCCTTGTAATAAAGAGACCGCCAACCCCCTTGCGGGCACCTGCTTCTCCACCGCCTCCCGGTAGAGGCGATATGCGGTTAGGCTTACATCGTTGTTCCTTATCCGGTTAGTACAAACAGCCCTTAGCAAAGCCGATGAATTTGTTAACTCGTAGAGTTGCTCTCCGCCAAGGGGGTTCTCCATAATTTCGGCAAAGAGTGGCCCTTCATTGGATACGATTATCGGCGAGGCATATCCTCCATTGCGCACAGCAAAAATAAGCACCTGTAACAGCTTAGTCCCGGCCGAAAATACCCCCGGCGCGTTTCGCAAACAGCGATACAGCCCTTCATAAAGATATACACTGCGGCATCCCACGGTATAGGCCTTGGCCAAACACTCATAAGCATTGGCATACTCCCCTGTGGCGAGATAAAGCTGCCCCCACATCACATCATACAAAGGCACATGCTTTGTAGTTAATAGATGGGCCGAAAAAGCCCGCCGATATTTCTTAATCCCTCGGCTATGCTGCCGGCGAGTGGCCAGGTACCCCCGCAAAAAGATAAGATATCCAAAATAAAAGGGCTCGTTAATTCTAAGAAAAGCCTTATAATCCTTGGCCTTGTCCAACATATCTTGGGCAATGTCCACATGGCCGGACTCTATGGCCATAAATATTGCCATTACAAAAAGCCTAACATCGGGCTCGTTACGGCGGTGGGCCGCCATTGCCCCTTGATAGGCCCTTTCTAAATAGACATGAGTATCCCCGGCGGGCACCATACGAAATGCCAGCCAGTTGCGCATGGAATATATTATTGCAGGTTTTATATCCTCTTTGCCACTTAACTCGTTATGCAGCATGGATAATTTTTGATGGTTCATACTACCATTCCCCTATAGTTAAATGCAGGCGTTTACGAAACTCCCGCCCGTGGCCATGGGCTCTTACGTCTATATACGTAGAAATATAGGGTAATCTGCGAAACAGCCGCTGTGCACTGGCAAGTGCGGTGGGCCTAATTTCAAAGGGAATAGAATGTCGGCCCTCTATTAAATAAGAAATAGCATGAAAGCGCACATAGCGGTCATGGCAGTACACATCTAAGGTCAGATTAAGGCCGGTGTGGTTTTCTACCTCTACGCTGCCCCTGTCCTCGTAGCGGAAGTTTTTGCGGTTAAGTTTAAGGCTTAGCTGTGTCCCCCGCCTTACCGTTAGCAGAAAGAGTTCCTGTCCAATTAATATATGCTCCTTTACAAAGGGTTCAGATATCCTTAGAGGGTCTATGCTAAAGCCTACAAGTGAGCGGTTATTCTCGTCAAAGTCTGAAGAGGCAAGCCGGCTAGTAGATAAGTTTAGCCATGACGCAACTTTTTTGGCTGTAACAGGGGCGTCAGCGTAACCGCTGTCGGATTTTTGAACAATTATGCTTTCGTAGATTTTATTTGTCCCGCGGGCGACTATGTCTATACTCTGTTTTTCCAGGGCCAAACTTGTCTTGCCTTTTAACCCTGACACCATGAAAAAATTATCCATGGCTCTTTCTCGGTTAGGATCCTTGTGCAGGCTCTCGTATACTTCCATAAACTCGTAGCCGGTGGATAATAGCAGCATGTAAAACTCGCTGGAGGCGAACAGCCGCCGTGCCGCCACCGGATAGGTTTTAGAGTAATAATAAAAATCTTGGATGGACGAAATTTCTTTGCCTTCCTCTGTGGGGATAGCCATGGGGGCGTGGGTTATAGTAATGGGTAGTTCAAATTCCCCACCGTTTGTGCAGATATATGCAACGGTTTCAATATAGTCTTGAAACCTATAATCCGGCGAAAGGCTGAATATTACGTTAAGCGAATTGCTTGTGAAGCTTGATGGTGTTGCCGTAATAGCATCTGTGCGTAATAAAATATGCCCGGACAGAGTCACGCCGCCGGTGTTTTTTATGTTGATGCTTCCGCTGCTGTTGTTAACGGAATGGAGGGCTAAGTGGGTTTTGTCCAGGGTTAGTATTGCTCTATCCATCAATCCTTACCCTCGCCCTTACCCGCTAACAACATAATCCTATCCATATTACCCTTAAGCGCGTCATTAACCGCCTGGGCAGATGACTGAGCATGTAAATTAATAAATGCCCCTAGGCCATCCCCCAAGCTTTGGGTTAGCCCCTGTAACGAGGCTTCATACGCTTGCAGCGAGGCCTCCAATGCCTGCTGGTTGCGCTCTATATATTCGGATTGCTGTGTTAGAGCCTCTTGTTGGGTACTAAGCAAGCCAACACCATCCTTAACTGACTCCACAGCCGCCACAAGTGTAACAAGCTGCTCCGACAGGGCATTAGAATGCCCCTGCATGTGGGTGGCTAAAAGTTCGGCAGAGGATTGCAATTTGAGGCTTGTCTGCCCCAATCTATCGGAAGTATCGTTCATGGCGGATTGCAAGCTCACCCCTTTGCTTAGCGCGCTTTCCCATCCGTGTAGCGTATGGGTTAGGTTTTCGTTCATATTAAGCAGTTTTTCATCCATTGCGGCGGCCAGTGCCGGGCCTACAGCCCGTGTAGCTTCGGTCATGGTCTCGCCTATAGAAGCAGTAGTTTCGGCCATTGTAGTGCCGATTGCGGAAGTGGTGTCGGATAAGCTGTCAGACATCTTTCTCATAATATCTTCAAGGTTGGCGGTCATAAGGCCAATAGCACCGGTTAAATCCCCTTTAAGCCGCAAAACCGCACCGCCTGTGTCGGTAGAGTAAAAACGGCCGGCCTCCCGCTCGATATAGATAAGAATCTCGTCGCCTAGCTGCTCCCTTGCCCCAGTAAAATCAAAAAAAGCGGCAGAAATACGGATAAATAAAAAGACCATTACCGCAAGCACCCCATATACAAAGCCAAACTCCGGAAATACCACCGCCAAAATCAGGCCAATCCAAAGAAACGCCCGCTCAAGCTCTAGGATAAATGGCAGCATCCCGTCATACCGCCATCCAATAAAGCTCATAGTAGAGATTTGCCGGCGTACAAGCTGGGAGGTAGGCACCTGGGTGACGGCCTTATCGGCTATCCGCTTGTATTCCAAAATGGTTTTCTTAAGAAAAGCGCATTTTAGTTTGCCAAAATCCTCGATGCTTCTTATTTCCTTTTTAGCGTCGCTTCGAAAAGACATCATCATACCCCTAAAATGGATATGAGATATAACCCGCAAAAGCATCACAAGGGCCGCAAGTGCTAGGAAGACTATCATTATTATTACATGATTGTCTTGGTGGTTTAAAATATTGAATAAGTCGTTAAAAAAATTATTCATGATAATGCACCCTGTCTATACTTAATTCCCCTCCTAGGAGGGGTGCCCGAAGGGCGGGGTGGTTCCATCCCTCCTAGAAGGGGAATTAACTGCAACTTACCTATAGTTATCCACAGCGGCTCTCTCAACCTTTAACCCGGCGGCAAACTGTTTCATAAAATTATCAAACCCGACTGCATCCACCTTATCCGGCTGGGTAACAGACCCCGTCCGGTTGGTAAACACATGTTTAACCAAAAACTCATCCAAAGTCAGCTCATTATAATCCATATACGCAGCCAAAAGGGCAATACCCCACGCGCCTCCCTCATCGGCGGTATCCATTACCGACACGGGAACATTAAGTGCCCCGGCCATCAGCCTTTGCGCCACGCCCTTGGTTGTGAATAGCCCACCATGGCCCATTAACTGTGTCACGGTAACGTTCTCTTCATCGGTGAGAATATCAAGCCCCAACCTAAGTGTAGCCATAGACGCCATAAGCATCGTCCTCATAAAATTGGCCACGTTAAAACGGCTATCAGGCATACGCATAAATAGCGGACGCCCCTCTTCAAAGCCGGTATTATGCTCGCCGGAAAGGTAGCTTACAGCCATTAATCCGCCGCCATCTGCTTCCCCATCTAAAGCCGATGAGTACAATCTCTCGTATACGGTGGAAATATCAATTTCTTTACCTGAAACAAGCCCATAGGCTTCATGAAATAGGTTTACCCAAGCACTAAGGTCAGAGGTTCCGTTATTGCAGTGTACCATAGCCACAGGCTTCCCATCTGGGGTAGTTACCATATCAATCTCCGGGCGCAGCACAGAAAGCCCCTTCTCAAGCACCAACATAGCAAAAATAGACGTCCCCGCCGATACATTTCCTGTGCGCACAGCAACACTGTTAGTCGCTACCATGCCGGTGCCCGCATCACCTTCGGGGGGGCAAAGTGGTATCCCAGCCATAAGATTGCCAGATGGGTCAAGAAGCTTAGCCCCCTCCTGGGTAAGCTGTCCGGCATTTGCCCCGGCAGTAAGTACGCGAGGCAGGATATCTGCTATTTGCCATTTATAGCCTTTATCCTTTATCAGCCCCTCAAAATCAGTAATATTGCCTTTATGATAATCGTTTATCCCGCTGTCTATGGGAAATAACCCAGAAGCATCACCAATACCCAGCACATTTTCACCGGTTAGCTTGTAGTGTACATATCCGGCAAGGGTAGTAATTGTAACAATTTGGCTTACGTGAGCTTCTTTATTAAGAATGGCTTGGTATAAATGAGAGATGCACCAGCGCAGAGGGATGTTAACCCCAAATAGGGGAGTAAGCACCGCCGAAGCCTTCTCGGTACTGGTATTGCGCCATGTGCGAAACTCCGAAAGCAGTTCACCATCCCGGCCAAGCGGCAAATACCCATGCATCATCCCGGATATCCCAATTCTTGTAACCTTTTTAAGCGTCTCACCGTGGCGGGCAAAATAATCATCTGCCATAGCCCTGTAGCTTGCCTGTGCCCCTTGCCAAATATCGTCAAGGGTGTAAGTCCAAACCCCGTCTACCAGGCGGTTTTCCCAAGTATGTCCGCCAACGGCCACAGGGACAAAGGTTTCGTCAAGCAGTACGGATTTAATGCGGGTAGAGCCCAGCTCGATTCCCAAATACAATTTTTTGTCCATATCTTCACCCCTTATTTTATTACCCTTAGAATAACGCAAAATAGGAAATTTTAGAAGACCATGCACAATCAAAATATTTTTGAATATTTTTGTTATGACGCATTACATATGCAACCAAATAATTTTTCATCTGTCTTTATTAGCAAAGGTCAGAAATCAAAAAATAAAACTTTAGGAGGCAACATATGTACAAAATAATTTCAGACGGCGGCATTGATTTTTCTAAGGAAGAGGTAATAAAACACGGAATAGGTGTGGTGCCCTTTTACATCACCTTTGATGGTGAAACCTTTTTAAAAGAAGGCAAAGACATAACCCGGGACGAATATTTCAACCGCCTAATAAACGAGAAAAACTTATATCCCAAAACATCCCAGCCCAGCCCCCAAGATTATATCGACATGTACACCCCATACCTAAAAGCCGGGCTGGACATAATCTCGCTAACTATCTCATCAAAGCTAAGCGGCTCACACGCCAGCGCGGCTCTAGCCGCAGATATGCTAAAAGATGATTTCCCCAAAAGAACCATAGCCATAATAGACTCTCTTAACGTAAGCGTAGGCCAAGGCCTAATCATGCGCGAGATGATAAAAATGCGTGACGCAGGCTTATCACTACAAGAAACAGTAAAAATGGCCGAGAAGGTACGGGCATCAGCAAAGGTTTATTTCACACTAGACAGCCTGGAGTATCTAAAGCGCGGCGGCAGAATAGGCCCGACAACAGCCTTTGTAGGGGGCATCTTAGGCCTGCGCCCCATTTTGCAGCTATCAGAAGGCCAAATCACCCAATTGGATAGTGTGCGCGGCAAGGCCCGTGCCCTAAAACTAATGGAAGAGGCCATTGTAGACACCTTAAAAAATGAAATTGATAACCTTAGCATAAGCGTCGGCCACATAAGAAGTGAAGCCGAAGCCATAAGCATCAAATCCACCACAGAAACTGCCCTTAATACAAGAATAACCAACCCCATAACCGATATAGGCGTAACCGTAGGTACCCATGCCGGCCCAGGTGCGCTAGGCTTTGCGTATTGCAGAAAATACGAATCCTTCACACAGCTAAGGAAGGTGGCATAATGAATAATTGGTTTATAGCCGCTCAGGTGCTGGGCGTAATTACAATTTGTTTCGAGTTTGCGTCGTATCAGATTAAGGATAAAACAAGATATTTCTTGATAACCGGTATAGGCAGCTTCTTTTGGATGACGATGTTTATTGCTATTGGTATGGCTACTGGTATGAGCACACAAATATCGCTTATTGTGGCGTCCAGCTACAGTGCCATCCGTAACATAGTGTTTTATAGGATTTTCTCTAAGGACACGCCCCAAAGCAAAGAGGCTGGGTTAATCTTTCTACTGGCTATGATTGTAGTCGCCCTTATTGCCGGGACACTGTCTGTTGTTAATGCCCCAGAGCAGGTAAGATGGCTTCATGCCCTTGGAATGGTAGCTGCATTAAGTTTTGTTGTTGGCCAGTATTTACCAGGCGTCCATTATGTTCGTGTAACTGTTGTTATTTATGCCATTGTTGTTTTGCTTACCCAAACACCGATAAATATCCTATATGGTGATTTTCGTTGGAATATCATGGGGATATTGATTGAGTCGGCTAAGATTATTTCGGTGGCTGTGTTTTATGTGCGGTTTATACATGAGCCTAAGAAGCCGCAGTTGCAGTTTGCCAAACCGTAGAAACTTGATATGCCTCCTTTACACAAAGCGGCTGCGTCGTTAGTAATTAACGGCCAGCCGCTTTTTAACATCTGTGCGTTTTACATCTTTCTTGCATCTAGCGCATTCAATTGCCACAGCCTTATTAACACTGACACATGGTTTGTCTTTTCCGCATTTTATAAAAAATGACGGACTAAGCCGTCATTAGTGCTAAAATTAATTTCTCCAGATTCATCCATTGTTTCTTGGAGTGGAGCATAAGCTCCTCAACCCTACATCCTCCTATTATAAACAGCAGTAAAAACAACCAGCATTAGTTTGTGAAGAACAACAGCACCCACTGCCAACCAATAACCAAGAGGATAATCGACTACAAGCCCAGCGGGCAACGTTAAAGACCGAATTTTATTTCTCATTTTGCTCCTCCTCATAAATAAATATTTCTTCAATAGCTAAATCAAAATACCGCGCAATCTTAAAAGCCAAGATTATTGACGGGTTATACCGCCCATTCTCAAGGGACCCTATCGTTTGCCGTGATACTTCTAATGCAGCTGCAAGCTCCTCTTGCGTGATATTTCGTTGTTTTCGGATTTCTTCCAACTTGTTAAGCAAGCGCATCTCTCCTTTAATAAATGTAAAGCCAGCTTTCCATTATGGTAGCAAAGATGCACAGCAATGTCAAGCGTCCTTTCCATCGCTCTATATAAATAAAAAAATCCCCTCAGCCAAATGTTTAACTCAGCCGAGGGGATTTTCATATTAATGAGTAAAAAATCAAAACCTATCTACTGGCAAAAAACTCATTAAGCTGCCTATTAAGCTCCGCCAGCACCTCATCAGCACCATTAGCCCTAAGTGCCTCCAGGTAAGCAGGCACAGCCACCGCAGGGTCTAATGCCCCAACAGTTAGCGGATGCCGCCACTCGTCAACCACAGCTATCAAAGCGGCTACCTGCATGGCTACAGGCTCATTATTAAAGTTAAAGCCCAGTATGGGAGTACCAACACCAAGTGCGTTATAGGCGTTAAACCTATCAAAATACCCATGGCCGTCAGTGTTTCTAGGTGTAAGTGCGAAGATATTACCCATGCCAAAACGCCAAGCTGAATAGGTATCGCGGCCCGCTTGGATATGCTCTATAAGCTCATGTGTCTCGCCTTCTTCGTCTACATACCAATCCCAGTGGATGCCCTGCACGCCTTCGGTTAGGATAACAGCCAGCTCGTTATCGGTATACCACGCATTCAAGAATTGAACCGCAGCATCAGGATGAGGCGAATAAACAGACACGGCAAAACCGGAACCCGCAGCTGACATAGTCGAAATGATTGGCGCACGGCTTAGAGGAACATAGCGCACGTCGATTTCGCGCTCATTAACCATGGAAGCGGTGTGGCCGTAAGCATACTGCCCGGTAGAGAATAAATAGTATCCCGTACGATGCATTTCCGGGATAACATCGCCGGCAACATCTGGGATGGCCAAGCGCGGGTCGATAAACCCTTGATTCCAGAAATGATGCACCCTATCCAGCACACGCAAGAATAATTCGTTTTCTACCTGAAGCTCAACTACCGGGGAAACCGGATTGGCCGGGTTAAGTGGGTCAAAGGAGAACATAAACGCATGAATCCCGGTTAAGTCGCCGTCGGTACTGGCAAAGTGCTGTACAAAGTTACCGGATTCAATGTTAAGGGGGAAGAAGTTTTCGCCCCACATGTCCTTGGAGGCCTGAAGGATTTCTTCAAAAATAGGGTCAAAGATAATCTCGTGGTTAGAGCCGTTCATGTCAAATATCTCGTCAAAGTCAAATCCCAGCTCTGCCAGGCGAGTGTTGTTTACGTCCATCTTAAACCATGCGGCATAGTCCTTATAGCCGGGGACGCCGTACTGTCCGCGTCCGGCTGGGCCGTCGGTTTGAAATGCATCCCATAATGCCTGGGGTACTGCGGCCAGCATATCCTGGC
>Ga0123355_10013916_pt1 | contig 12543 bp, 8 predicted proteins | sample TergutEmb28metaG_3_FD_89872 | JGI IMG/M metagenome (GOLD analysis project Ga0123355, IMG submission 89872) | Embiratermes neotenicus P1 segment gut microbial communities from Petit-Saut dam, French Guiana - Emb289 P1 | ecosystem: Host-associated > Arthropoda: Insects > Digestive system > Gut ...
TAACTAAATATGTTCATATTGAGAAAAGTTATGTTCATGTAAAGGGACTCGTACGGTACTAGGGAGTTGTAAGGTTAAAGGTCCGGTTGAGAGTTTAAATGTCCGGTCCACGAGGGGTAGGCAAGTGTTCACAGCTGTCGGGCGCCAATGTGTTAACAACATTGTATCTTCAGGCAGAAAATCAATTTGCGACAAAATGTCATGACATGGGGCCTCGGACTTGTATCAAGGAGGATGAGAAGGGCGGAGGAAGGTATGGGGTATGGATGGGGAGAAAAGAAACAAACAGTTATACAGGAGAAACCTGAAGGTAAGGGACTACTCAGAACACCTAGATAGATAGATAAGATAATATTAATATGGACCTTAAAGAAACAGGATGGGGCAGCATGGCATGAACCAGAATTATCTTACTCAGGATAGGAACAGTAGTATGCTTTTGTGAATATGGTAATGGATCTTCACATTCCAGAAAATGCAGGAATTTTCATGACTGAGGAACTGCTAGCTTCCCATGAAGGACCCTGTTTCATGGAGTTCATTTGCTATCAAGTGTGGAAATTATTTAGAATTCAAACACATGAAGGCACAAGGCAACAGTCTACTGGAATGGGCTGCCAGCAGTTGTACAGACAGATACTGCTTCACAGGAACTGGCAGCTTTCCTTGTACTTGCTATGTGGTGTTGCAACTCAAACGACAGTATACTAACTCTTTAGAAGCTAAGATCAACCTACATTATACATTATATCTAAAGTCTCAGTTCATACTGTGCAGTAAACACACTGCATCTCAGTTATAAAACCAATAAGTTAACACTGTATAGGGAAATAATTGTTGTTTGTTCTGAGATCCATACAAAACACATAAATACAGTGTGTGGGCAGAAAAAAGAATGTTTTAATGTTAAACCTGGTGGTACATATAGTGACCACTGGGCTGTAAAGGGATTAACATGTATTTCATACTAGCCCTGAACTGTCTAACCCAGATGACACACAAACTGCTGTTCAGTGACCTGAACACACACACACACATACATACATACTGCATTAATGTTTACAACATGTCTCTAATTACAGTACAATGATTTGGTCAATCACATGCATGTCAGCACAAGCATACCACCCTTTAATGTTTGATCATGTGATTAATACAATCAGAAATTGCACCCTAAACACACTGCTGTCACACTACAGACTTCACAATGGACATCACAGGTTATTACAATGAACTGCTCAAAAACCATTAAACAAAAGAAAAGAATGTGAATGTGTGTGTGTGTGTGTGTGTGTGAGTGAGTAAGCATGTCACAACTGGGTGGTTCTGGCTTCAGATCTCAGTCACAGATATGTTACCCTGATTTTCACAATTCTCCATAGTCCATCTGGGCAATTGCCAGGAAAACACCTCAACTCATGTTATGACCACTTCCTTGCTAATCCTTTCCAATTCATTATTCATTTATTCACAATCCCTGTATGACTGTTTGAGATACCAACTGCACTGTTAACTCAAATAAATAAATAAATAACTAACATTCAAATGAACCAATCTCAGCACCACATTAAGATACGTGCTTCAGTACACAGTGACTGTGGTACATTTGGGAGCTGTTGGCAGCAAAGTGCAAAATCTCTGTTCGGACCAGGCACTGAACTTTGGAGGCTGCTAGTCACAGTCTTTAGATACATGAGCTTTATCAACTGACCTAGTGCCTGACAGTTTTCTTATCTTGTGTCTGAGTTAATTCATAAAAAAACACCTTGCAGTATTTAGCAGGTGATAAAGAAGTAGATATGCATATGTGATACTGTGCTGATTAATTGTGGTCTGGATGAAGCAGCTATACTGACTGGTTGGTACCTTCTACATTGCTGGCACCATCTCAGCTTTCCAACACAACTGTTCAGTGGGTAAAATCATTACAGGGCTTTAGAAGTAAAATCTAAATCTGGCAGACATGTAACAAAAACCATACACCCACACATCACAGTACAATTCACACAAACATTTCTAATTTCACCACTAATCACTCCACAAACTCAGTACCAGTGAGTGATGTAACAGCTATCAGGAGCATCACAGAGTGGTGTTTGAAAAGCACAGCAAGTCTACAAACATTATTTATGCCGAACACAAGTCCACATTACCAGCACTTTCTGTCCTACATGAGAATTTAATATTCAAACAGCTATATACACATTCCGCACACCTTAACCAGCACCCCCCACCCAAACCACATTAATGCCTAGCTCCACTACACAAACAAGGCTCTAGCAAACAGAATAGTGCAGTATAGCCATTACAACTGGAGCTGACAAAATGCCACCATGTCATTTCAGAAGATGGGAGGTCAGCCTGACAAATATGTCGGACATGCAGGACACGTCAACGATGTGTCATTCAGTGTATATGGATATCTATGCTTGTGGTTTTGATGTATTATTTAACTGGTATACAATCATTCACCCAGCCACTCACTTACTCAGTCTCTCTCTCTCTCTCTCTCACACACACACACACACACAAATATATATATATATATATATATATATATATCTCTAAAAGGTAAAGCTTTCCCGTTACAGGCCCGGTGTGGCCCAGAGAGTGGGTAGAGGTATAGCTCTACTCTTCCATGACCATGGCACTAGAGGGGGGTGAGTGGTCAGCAGCACACCCCCGGCCGCACTTTACCCCTGGGAAAGACCTGGTACCCATTTTACGGGAGGCTGAGTGGGCCCCAGGTCCGGCCTGGACGGGCGGAAAATCTTGTCCCCACCAGAATTCGATCCCAGACTGTCCAGCACAGTCACTACACCGACTGAGCTACCTGGCCCATACATATATATATGCACACGTGTGGCACAGTCACACAGTTATTTCCAATTCTGTCAAACTAAAAAGTCGGTCAGTTAATTACACATTTAAAAAAAAAATACATCATCTTTCTAGACCTGAAATCAATCAACCAATCCACCAATCAATGAGAAATATATTTTAATTTCACAAACAAATTCAGTCACAGACACAAAGGCACATCTGTAACAGGTAAATCAAATCCTGCATATACCTGTAGTGGGAAAACTGCTCAGCCTGAGCAAAAACTTTTGAGACAATTTAAAAAGAATGAAATGGCTCCCCGAAATGTGCAGTTGACATTTACTGAAACGTTTAACTCAAAATTCACGATTTTCACAGACTATGGAGATTCTGAATGTCAATGTGAACAAACAAAATAGCTTCCCAAAATCCTCTGTTTTCTACTTCAGTTCCAGTAGTGTGATAAGATTGCAATCTGACATACACATATATTTTATGTACAGATCTGATTTTGTGCAGAATACTGAAACCATGCAGAGCTGTAACTTGTAAGAACAAGGTGTCACAGCTCAAGCAATGAGTCACCAGTTTCTCACCACAAAGGCCTGGGTTCATTCCCACAAATATGGGATATCTAGCAGAGTTGTAGCGGGAGGCTCTTCTCCCAGTACTGCAGTTGTCTCGTATCAGTTTTCATGCCATTTATGTGGCACACTCCTGCATGTTGAACCCACAGAATGGACAATGGGCCCACTTAAGGCTGCAGTTCCTGGACACACAGCCTCCCACCAATCTCAGTCACAATGGAAGTGGACAGGGAAGATGATTTTGCAAGACAACGTACCAAACATTAGCTGGTACGATTTTCACTGGCAATAACAAACTCCAAATGCAGCTATGTAGCTATGTCCATTCAGTCTACTTGGAAAGGGTTTATGACCAACATACTGTAACTGCCTGCCCACTTCAATAATTTTTGCATTACTTTCCACTGTTTAACAAAACATGAATTAATTTTTATGCAAGAAGCATATTACAAAGGTCCTATCTTGCAATACACCCTAACCGTCTAGTCCAGACATATATCCTTCACCAAACGACATACATACTGGGGGAAGAGATGTTCATCTTTAACGCATGATAAAAAAAAGCACAACTCATACCCATTACTGCTTTAAACTTTATCATGTATTTTTTCACAATGTAAAAAAAGAATGCCTTATGTGAAGTTCATGTTTTCTGTAATGTTCTGCATGTGTGTTTGTGAACTAATATCAACATCCAAATCTCTGGACTTTTTGTAAATCCAATGAGGGAGACTTGTTAGCAGAATTTGAGGAGCTATTCCAATTTCCAGTCACAATGATCCATAATAATGCAAATGTTACTGCCCCTACACCCCCAACTGACAAATATGTCACAAAACTGCCAAGGATACTTGATATTATTTATACAGTGCCTTGTGCTTACAACAAATCATACATACCAATATATAAAAAAAAAAAAAAAAATGAAAGCCATCCGTAAGCCTTTACAAACAGTAGTTGATTTTGACTGCCAAGGGAAATGTTGGGAATTCTGTGTAGTGCCTTATGGGGTACACAATTTCCAATCTCCTTATTAGCACATAAATACAATAAGTACTATATTAACCCTACATATAACATGCCTTTTACAAAATATGGAACACAATAATCAATGCATGCAGCTTTCAAACACTACATAAATGCTGGGCAAGCAAGGCTCACTAAACACACCAAAACCTAAAATAACAACACATTTGGCAATCTACAAAGGTGATATATTCTGAACTTCCACTGTATGTGTACTCTTTCAAAAATAAAAACAAAACAAGCCATGAAAAACCAAAACGTACAGTTACAAACATTAAGCCTACCAAGTCACACAATCAAAACAAAGCGATATGAATGCCATTATATAATAAAAGTTTCGAAAGAATGGTGTGGAATTAGAACACCATCCACTCAGTTTAACCACCTACATTAATGTTAACAGTTATTTCACCACGAGACTTCTGCGGACACATCCAGTGTCGAATATGTCATTATCTAACGAACTATGAAACAAATATGTCCACACTGAAATCGGAGAAAATATTACACAACACTATGTAAACTTCCTCTAATTCTAATAACAAGGAGCAAAATTTATACAGATACACGAAATCAGTAGTGTCCAAAAGTTAGGTTAGAACAGTGAAACCTGTATTTCAATGTTTTGACTAAGAATTTGTGCCACTTCAATAAACCGAAAGCAGGAAATAACTGCAAAAAGTACTTAATAAAATACTGCTCAGCATTATATCTACATATTTCAAAACACACTAACCATTCCAAGTCTTAATATTTAGTCATAGGCCCAGTCCTATCTAGACAGCCTATAAAGGGTGATACTTACTAGGGCCAAGGCTCAGTATTTCGGCTTTGTTTCCGTTTAGGCTAATGCTCTTGAAACATACACAGTTGTTACACGAAATATTATTTTTCATTAGTCCAATAACTTAAGCGACAGGTATTCACATAATCTCATGGAACTTGGAACAATTGTCAGAAATTTACAGCAAAATGGCTGCCGCGTAAGGATCCATTATTATTTTTGTGTTCTAGGCCTTGCCTTCAACGCACGCAAATACAAATACATACAGGAAACTAAAACCTAAATAGTGTCAAGAACATTTAATATTACTCAGAAACTTATACGATACATTACATTGCCAAATCATATTCCTATGCTTTTAGTTTCAAATCAACGGACGGAACATACGTTCCGACAAATGTAATATAAGAGGTAAACATACATCGGTCATTAAACATTGCATTACATACAGATTTTGAAACATCTGTCTATTGATAGATACGTTACAAAATAAAAATATGTGTGTGCATAAATAACTAGAATACGTATTGGTCCCCTAGATTGTCTTATTGATGATATTTTATGTTTACGAAACGCACTACATTTTCTATTTCGTTCAGAAATAATACTCCCTTCCGTTACAGCTCTTTTTCTAGTTGGTGATATGCTCCCTAGCACAGATCATCTAGCTCCCTAGCACAGTTTCTCTACAGTGTTATGTACGTTCCAAAGTTTATCTCACAGATATCGAAGGAAATGTTAATGAAGTTAGGAGAATGTCAAGATGAAATTCTATGCTTACGAACTTTGTATGACAATTAAGGAAATTATTCAATTTTTTTATGCATTGTGCCATACACCCATGGATGACGCATTAGTCCTAATGGAACGATTGATCCATCCCCTTGCCCCCATTAATCCATGTGATGGACGATAAGTGAACTGCAGTAAACAAGTGCTTGCCAATATAACACAGTCAAAGAATGCAGTAAAAAGTTTGTTTGTTGTGTAAGAGGACGTGTCATCGTACTGCTTAATTACGTTTGATATATTGTAAACTATAGAAGAGCGTTGTTAAGGAGTTCTTTAGGGACTTCTAAGCATTGCTGTAGAGCGTTGTATCCAAATCTGTGTGGTAAATGTTTCGAATGCACAATATAGGAAGAAGTACATGCGTTGACTGTCATTTGCAGCAATAAGTGATGTTAGTTCAAGTTTTAGTTACCGACTAATTGACCGACGTCACTTGTGAGAGCCCATCTTACTTTCATGCAGTAGTGCACCCAATCATAAAATCAGCATGCCACAGGATGTTTTGCAAAATACAGGCAAGCCTCCAAAGAGCAAACGGATCAACATTCCCCGAGCGCAAAGTAACACAGAGAACGAAATCCACAATTTTCAGAGCCACAGCTTTCGTTCGGACATGGATGGCGACAGCTTGATACCACCATTATTTAGGTAATGACTAACATATATCCCGTGTGCTAAATGCATAAGAGGGAAGCGTTGACAATTGATCTAATTGTCATCAGCGCATTCCAGCCCACTCTTACCAGGCAGGTCTGTTCTTTCTCCCCCGCCCCATTCCATTTTGACATTAACTTGGTAGGACACTGGTTTTAACATTCAGGGAGTTGCCATGTAGAATGTATGAGTGACAACGTGAGGAGCTTGGCATTTAAACTTCCCGAAGATCTGTAATGTCATGTGCAAATGTGGGAGGAGCTGGTGAAATGTAATGAATGGGCACAGGATTAGCAACCTTAATTGGGGGCCAGCAGGCAATTCTGCTTTTCGGTTAGGAACACAAAATGACTGCAAGTGTCGTATCTTTATCGTTAGGCTTAAGAATTATATGCAAAGTGCATACAATCCTAAGCCTAGTTATGATATTCCTTGAAATGTCATTTCAACATTTCATGATTTGCAATTAATATTAGTTTATCATTGCAGAGCTCGGCTTCATGAACTCTTCTCACAGATTGAGAAGGAATTTGAAGTTTTATATATGGAGAATGTGAATTGTAAGTAACCTGATGTGTGCAGTGTTCATTACCATGATGCAACCTCCTTTTCTTTCATTTGTAACAATTTTGTACACATTTGCAGTGCAAGAAAAAGTTGACAGTCTGAATGAGAAGTTGGAACGTGAATCTTTCATTGGTGATAAGCAGAGTTGTGACTTCACAGATTTTGATAATTCTTCATCAAAGAGTTTATCCAAACCAAAATGTGAGTATTGGCTGAATGATACCTTTTACAGTTACAATAAATGTATGAGTGTATCATCACAAAATTCAAAATCTCATACATAAGGAACTGGAAAACGTATAAACACAGGAGGAATGGTAGAAATCCTCCCTTGTATTTTGAAGATCTCAAGTTCAAATATATGCCTATGAATCAGCTGTCCTGAGGTTCTGGCAGCTTTCCTCAGTCCCTTGAAACAGATGCTATGAAAGTACCCCTTTCCTCACACAGCTTTCCAATTCAATGTTCACCTCTCATTATACAGCCTGAGGTAGTAACAGTAGTGTTAAGTAAAAAGAGGTAAATCAGTCCCAGAGGGTTCCAGGAAGTTAAAGTTCCCAGATAAAGTGACAGTGGCCCAGGATGGTGGTAAGGTTGTCAGCCTTACGCACTGGCCGCTTTTTACCCCCAGGAAATACTCCCGGCACTCATTTCTGTTAGAGGCTGAGTCGACCCCAGGGCCTTAATGCGATCAGAAGGATTATGTCAATGAAAAATTCCAATGACACCATCTGGAATCGAACCGGCGACCTTCTGATTTGTAGCATAGCACCTTAACCACTGCGCTACCGCGGTCCCCTAGTGTTAAGTAAGCTATGGTGTAAATCAGATGTTTGGGAACTTAGTGTTGGCAGAAAACAACATGGAACAGAGACAAGACTCATAATAAAATGAAGCTCACTACAATGCTGCATGTACTAAGTGGCTGTGCAGTATATTATGTAAGTTCCAATCACCTGTTGTTCTTAGGGTAATGAATTGAAGTGCTCAGACAGGGGACCTGAAAATTGTGTACAGAATTTGGTGGGCAAACATTTGCAATGTAGCCATGTGTAAGAGTAACCTGATATGATGATATGAAAACTGGTTGTGGGGATGGCAGGATGCATGTGAGGGTCAATGGAATTGGCTGAATGTGAGGCTTTTGTGTTACCAGTGTAAGAAGCATTTGTTTACTGCCACTGAGTTATACACTTTTTGTGTGATGTTGCACTTAACACAGTTACTGAGCTTGCAGCATTTCAATGGGAAGAAATAAAACAACATACGCACACCTGTTGTTTAGCTGTTTCAGGTGCCGGGTCCCAAAAAATCAAGACAGCACACAAACTTAAGGCCCAGACAAGCAAAATTGTGTCCAGTTTTAAGGGCCCAACTGTGAGTTGCTCCTTAGTGCGCGAGTACTCTGGCCACAAGGATGGGATATGGGAGGTGACAGCAGGTCGTGTAGGACAGCCAGTTATTGGGACAGCGGCAGCAGGTGGGTTCAGAGGATCAGAGTTAAGCCAATTGCAGCTCCAGAAAGAAATACTTTGGAAGTTTACTGACAAAAAAAATTAGACCTACGTCATTCATGTATAATTGTAGGTCACATTTTGCTGTTGAGTAGAGATGAGTTACAGTAGCATGTATAGCATAAGTAATAATGTTACAGTCCGATGGATGTGACACTGTAGGCAGTAGACAGATGCCAGTGTACTGAAGGAACATAGTGCCTCTGTCTTGACCTCTGATGATGGAAGCAGCACATTCCCCTGAATTCCAGAGGACTGTAATCTGTATGGTCGCCATCATAATTGCTCATACCTCATTTAGTCCAGAGACTGCATGACTGATACTGGCCTCATGTCCATGTGGTGTAATGATATGTAAAATACAGACACCTCTGTTGCTTTCCATTATCTGCAGACCACACTGCATGCATCTGGAGCATTGAGACAGGCCGTCGTCTGCTGCAGTACCAGGGACATTCGGGTTCTGTCAACTCTATTCGTTTCCACCCAAGCCGAGATCTGGTTCTGACAGCTAGCGGTGACCAGACGGCTCATGTGTGGCAAGCTATGGTCACATGGGATCAGCCAGTGAGTGACACAAGATCCAATTGTCTCTACTATTAATGGTCAGACCACGTAATGAGCATTAGGATAGGATGTCAGTACCTCAGCCCAATACAGCAACAACTCCAGATATCTCACTTGGAGAAAATGAAGTTTGAAAAATTTCAGGTATTGCTAAGATCACAACAGTCTGTGGATCAGGCAGGAAAGAGGACAGGACAGCACAATGATCTAGAGCACATTTTGTGTGTGTACACAAATTTTCAGTTTGATGCTGCCAAAACAGGAGTTTTTAGCACACATTTAAACTTCCCCCAACTTGATATTCTCCAGATGGTATGTTCAGGGTTTGTGCTGTATTGCACAGAAGTATTGATGTGTTTATATTATTACGCAGAACAGGACAGCAATCATAGCTCGGATGGAAAACTGATATTTTTTATTCTGTAATACAAATAACAGTACCCATGCTTAAGCACTGTGCCGTGAGGATGTGCAGGGACATTGAAGGCAGGCAGCGAGAGCACAAATCTCACTGCTTTCATCCATCTGTTGCCAACATTTGGAACTTCATCCCAACATCCTTCCTGCATATGAATGTTCGCTGACATAAAGCAAGCTGTTAAGTTTGTTGTGCTCTGTCTCTACACTTTCATGGCATGCAGTGGGCAGTTTTACCTTTTTGTCACCATATTGTATGTTGAAGAAAGCACAGCCATCAGAAGAAGATGTAGATGTGTGCGAGAAAGACGAGTATGAAGAAGAAGTGGCAGCATCAGATGGCATGCCCAGTCTGCGCACTCCTGTCTGTGAGTTTACCGGGCATACTGGTGTTGTGATGGCAGCTGATTGGCTGCCTGGTGGTGATCAGGTCATCACAGCATCATGGGATCATACTGCCAGCCTGTATGATGTGGAGACCAGAGAAATGCTGCAGACACTAAGTGGTGAGTGTGCTGTTAACAAGTAAATGCAGTTCTGAACTTTGTGATATATGATATGATATGGTATGATATGATATATTGCACACAGTCTATGCAGTCCATGCATGAAAATTTAAATTTTTGTCTGTTCCTTAGTGCATAGTGCCGTCAGTGCATAGTGCCATCAGTTCAGTCTCTTTCCAGATGTGTGAATTTTAGATGAAAATGCACTGCATTTACCTTCATACAAGGAGCAGATTTTTAATGTGTTTGAGCTTTATTATATCCCACCTGACTCTAAGAGTTTGTAATTGTGTATTCGGCAGGAATATGACTGAAATGTTGGGCAGGCTACCAGGTATTATGACAAAAATTTCCTGAGACAAGTACCAAGATATGACCGCATGACCTGATTTCATAATCTTCACCACTTATCACATTCTTTATATGTCATTTGATCTGTAGAGTCTCTGCAGTGGAAAAATAATTTTAAATAATCAAAGAATTGATCAGTATTGATTATCTCAACCCCATGCACCATGCAGTCAGATCAGTATTTCTACTGAAACTATAGACCTGTGTGATTTGACACTGTGCATTTTGGTAGATCACCAACCCTGCTACTTCCATGTACATTTGAAGGTGGAGGCAGGAGGTTACTCTAAAGTATTGGTACCTGTCGAATAAAGTATACGGTATCACAACTACAGGACCATGATTGTGGTATTCATGGTAGTTGTGAACCTCAAATGGCATAGTAGCTGTGTAGTTAAGCTGCATGACTAGAATTTTGCATGGCTGTGTTCAAACCCTGTGTTCAGGGGATCCACAGACAATTTGCTATGGGAACTGCAAATATGTAGGTGCTTCACTTCTCCGTACAGGTCATGATCAGGAGCTGACACACACTTCTTCCCACCCTACCCAGCGCCTTGTTGTCACATCATCTCGAGACACTACATTTCGTTTGTGGGATTTCCGTGAGCCTATTCATTCCGTATCAGTATTCCAGGGACACACAGAGTAAGTATTTTTATTCCTGTATTAGATTAAATTAATTCAGGTTCAAGCGGCAACACACGACAAACAGTCTCTGTGGTTTACCACCATCCACTGAAACAGACACATGGACTGTACAATACAATACACACTAACATCCTGATTGATCCCTATAGTGCTACGCATCTTTAGCAGCTGGTACAGCATTATAAAATTATCAAAAGGACAGTCACGTATAATGAGATGGTAACTTGTCTCATGTTTTTTATTATGCAACACAACACAATTGACTGTCTTGTACTGAACAAGTTGGGTTGGTGTGCCATCTACACTGTCTGCATGCAACAGAATGCAGTAAACTGAACAAGTTGGGTCGGTGTGCCATCTACACTGTCTGCATGCAACAGAATGCAGTAAACTGAACATTTATATCTTAACCTTATCCATCCAGGGTGGATATTTAAATTTTAGTGCATGGTTGAGAAATGTATTAATTGCACAGATAAAGATATAATTGAGAAATAAATGGCATTTTGTGGAAAATAGAAATTATGCAGCATGTCCTAAAAATGCAAGAAACTTCATTATAGCCCAATATACAAAATAAATTTCTAGAGGTTTTTTATGTATGAGAAAATAGTTTTTTTTTAAATGAAGATTTTGACGTCATAGCAGTTACAACAGTGTTTTTTGGGGATGGGGGGTTGTGACTGCATGCAGTAGTCAGAGAGGGGGTTACACTGACATCACAGAGGAATGTACTAACTCCATTATCTGGGTATGGTGTGCTGTAATCTGCCCTTTGTTACAGTGTGGAATTGTACAATAATTGTAATTCATTTATGGTTTATTTAATGATGCTGTCAGTTGCTGTGGCCATATGGGATCAAACAGTTGGATGATCAGTGAATGACTAACTGGAAAGGATGTAAAAGGAAGTGTTCTTGGCCTTTTTCAAGGTACTGTCCTACATTTGCTTGAAGGTGCTGAGGAAAACCATGAGTAAACTCATGATAGCTGGGCAGAGTGTGGAAATTAAACTGTGGTCTTCCCAAATACAATGTACCAAGGCTGCGTGCTTGACCATGACTCTTTTTGCAAAGTGGTAAAGTGCCACATACGGGAAAAGTTTGGGAGATTGGTCGTTAGCTCTCCAATTAAGTATTTTCATTTTACAAGGTACTAACTTTGGAGGACTTGTAGTGGTCTTCACTTTGTGAAGTGGTTTATTGCAGGACAGTGACATGTGCAGTATTCACTTTGTGAAGTGGTTTATTGCAGGACAGTGACATGTGCAGTATTCACTTTGTGAAGTGGTTTATTGCAGGACA
>Ga0123355_10013917_pt1 | contig 12543 bp, 11 predicted proteins | sample TergutEmb28metaG_3_FD_89872 | JGI IMG/M metagenome (GOLD analysis project Ga0123355, IMG submission 89872) | Embiratermes neotenicus P1 segment gut microbial communities from Petit-Saut dam, French Guiana - Emb289 P1 | ecosystem: Host-associated > Arthropoda: Insects > Digestive system > Gut ...
ATGATCATTGTTGTTGAAATGCATAAAATTGCAGATTGATTCAAACCGATCCATAGAAATAATAGAACCAAAAACTGGAGTCGCCAAAATATAATTTTTTGAAAAATATGAACGTAGTGTGGGTTTCTGTATTATTCCCATCAGCATGAAAAGTGCTAACACAACATACATTTCGTCTTTAGTGACAGGTTTCCAGTCCCGCATTCTGGAACCCAATAGAATGGAACTTCTGGCTTGTATTTTTTGTGCTGCATTAATGTTTGTTTCGCGCACTATTAGTTGCACCAGTTCGTTATCGAAAAACATTTTGAACACTTTAGCACAACGAGTTTCATTTTGGGCTTCATTTTGAGGCCCATATTTATCAACAGACTGTTCCCGTTGCCCTACATAATTAGTCATGTCCTCCCACGTAAACGTAGCACTCGAAGCAGTAGGCGAACTGGATGCAGTAGCACATTGCACATCGTCATTTTCACTGTCACTACATTTCGAACTAAGTACCTCAACTACAGTCAATTCATCGGTCCCACTTGAGTCATCATCGTTATTACAACTACTCTGATCAGAAGCTGTAAGTTCTTCTAGCAAACTTTGTTCAATCTCCTCCAACAAACACTTCCCACTAGACGCCATCATTACAGTTGACTGCAGGTTCAAACGAAATCCGGACTCGAAAATAGCGGTCAAGGAACAAACACTCCTTTGATATATGAGGGTGATGTCATACACCATTTCAAAGCTACGTAGCTCAGCTACGTGACGATAGCGATAACATTGGTCCCCTGTTTCATTCCTCTGTTAGAGGGACGCATAAAACAGTTTGTGAAATTAGAGACTGCAAAAAGAAAACCCAAACTTCGAGAGCAGGGAAAAAATGAAGAAATAATTTCTAGCAACTGTCTCTCACACCTAAAGAGAGCTAGCTCCTTCCTGAACAAGCACGAAACAACCCGATTACATTTGCTCATTATGTCGTCGAGATATAGACGAATGAGTGAAAGCGTGCTGCATGACAAGCAGTGGTTGTGATTCAAAGAATACCCAAATTTTGGGAGCAGAGAAAAAATGAAGAAATAATTTCTAGCAAATGTCTCCCACACCATAAGAGAGCCAGCTCCTTCCTGAACAAGCACGAAGCAGCCCGATTAAATTTGCTCATTATGTCGTCGAGATATAGACGAATGAGTGAAAGCGTGCAGCATGACGAGCGGTGGCCGTCATTCCACGACAGGTGGTTTTCCCTATGACGAGCAGTGTCCGTCATTCCACACTGAAGGGTTAAACAGTTCAGTCTCTTTCAACGGAAAACAAATGCCGTTCTTACGGGCTAAATGACTCATGTAGCGTATCGTGCAGGACTTGCCTTTTATCAGGACCTTGGCTGTGAAGAGGAGTTAATTTGTTTCGCAGCTGTCAATTTTTCAACGAACTGCTGCCTCCATCTTCAAGGTTGAACAGCATGAGAAAACGGTGTGGACATAAGAGACAGAAAGCAAGGAGAGGGCAGCAGGTAAAACTGCTTCGAATCGGAGCAGTTCCTTGAAGGCCAGAGTGAAATGGTAATACAGGACATACTCTTAGAGAAGAGAGTATCGACACTTTTGACACAATGGGGAAGAAAATATCATATGCATGAACAAAATGCATAACTAGCAGCTTACTGAAGCGTGCTCTTCGCCAAGGTGTGTCCCTCTTATTGTGTCCCCGAATACGGCACTATTTCATATAGGATGCCCGTATCGGCCGGGTATACTGTGACAGCTGCGGTATTCAGGGATACAATAAGAGGGACACTGAGTGTTGTGGTAATAAGGCAAAGGAAGATAAGAAGGGCAGGGCATACGGCATGCATGGGAGAGGTAATAAATACATGCCAGAACTTAGTTGCGAAAGACTTACGGTTCAGACCACTTGGGAGTTCAGGGCTTGACAAGTGGTCAATATGATTTGAAGAGAGTGTAAGGATTCATTTCAATGAAGACGGAATCCAAACTCGGGATGTTGTGGACACTATGATTGGCCTTCGGAATCTATAAAAGTTGGAAATTTGTTAGCTGACAGATTACGAGGCTGTCAGCGGTTCTCCTACATGCGGCCTGTGCAGTACAATTAACACCACTCAATTATCCAGGCTGTTTACTTCGTGCAACACTGCAAGCCTGAGTCTCATTCGATCACTTCAGTATCTAGAGGTTGTCAGTCTCACGACACAACCCCATCCATGCAGCTCACCAAGTACAGACTTTCAAATACGACGAGGAAGATTTGATTGTATCTTGTGTTAGAGATCAGTGCAAGAAAACTTCCCGGGGGTTTTTTTTTTTTTTTTTGAAGGACAGGAGACTAAGCAGTTGCCATAGAATTTGCAAAGAAGTTACTCTTCATATATCTGTCTTTAATTTAAACAAGGAATAAAGTCGTTAAGAACATTACGTTTTAATTGCACGACGTTATTAAAATTCAAGACGATATCCCAAAGATGCAGCTTGAAACAAAAAAAAATGCCTCGTATGTACAAAATACATTCTAAAACGAATTTTCTCTGAGCAACGCCCTTGGAACAACACACAAAATACAGTATTCATGACTTGAATGATAAATTGTGACTTGGATTTGACTGATGGGAAAGCACCTGGCTTTTTATTCGGCTGACATTTCAAATATTCTTGAAGTTCAATGTACTGTTTTAAAACAAGGGAAAGTTACGGAATGCGAAATTGGAGATTTTCACAGCAGCGCTGACGAGAATTTAAGCCATTTGGATTGTGAGACATCAGCCAGTGGACGCGGTTGAACAAATCGACCTGAAGATTAAAGCTGCGGAACGGTCATTACCAGCTTAGCTCGGCGGTAAATGTTACTGAGTGGTCAGTGTGTGATATATTGTTGACAGCAACCAAGGAAGAAAATAAGGAACAAAGGAGAGAAGAAATCAAAGAACCAACAGAAAAAACGCACAGCATAAAAAGAAAGAAATTAAAAACACACAGATGGAAGAAATTTAAGAAACGAAAAATAAGGAAAGAGGCAAAAAAACAGAGACATAAAAGGCTTAGGCAATAAAGAAGAAAAATGGAAGAAAAGGCAATATAAAAGGAAAAAAAAACTCATATAGGGAAAAACAAAGGACGGAAAAATCAAAGTTAAAAAAGAAAAAAGAAGGAACACAATACTGAAATGTTAAAGACCAATTGATAGAAAGATAAATGACTACTAATGTCAAGTGTTCCGCAAATAACTGATTACGGATTACGTGTGGATAATAAATATGGAGAGATAATATTAATTTGGCAGGTAACATAATCAGAAAGGTTAAACCACATAGAATGAGTCGGATGTTATATGCGGGTTTCAGAACAGAACTGACAGTTAAAAGAATTTGATTAGATAATTTTAAGAGACTCCAGCAAGGATAAAAATGTGGTGTGAAGACACAAGAGCCAATAAGTAAATTACGTTTCTGTTGTAGGCTAAAAATATCCTAATGTCCGTCAAATCTGTCCACAAATTTAACTGTCAAATTGATGAACACCGTGGTTGCGATGGGCCACGACACTATTCAAATATTATGAACACCAGAACTGTAAATAAGTTATATTTAAAGACTAGGCTCGTACCGCGCAGTAAACACATTTGGTTTCGATTACAAAGACCAACCAGTTAATGCTGTATAGGGAAATAATGGCTGTTTGTTCTGAGATCCACACAAAACATATAAATACACTGTGTGGGTAGAACGTAGATTTCTTGAATGTTAAAACTGGTGATACATAAAGCAAACACTGGGCTTTAGAGGGTTCAGAAGCATTGTTATGTCACCAGACATATTCAGGATTGTAGGAAATGCATTGACATTGTCACGGATCATATTTCCTTTACGTGGACGTAAATGGACAATTGTAACCAAGAAAGGATTTTGATCCGTGTGGTTTACGATGAGGTCATTAATATACGGCAGGAAGTACGTGCGAATTTTCACCCTTATACGTGGAATAAATATTTCAGAATAAATTTAATGGGCTCTATTTTAATGTTTTTAAGCGTATTACAGCTGTAAAATTCTTTGCCATGATTAATTTGGAATACAAAACTGCTACGATTAATGACAGGCTCTTTTGTATACAACACTGAACCCCCAGTTTCCGCAAAAGCCAGGTGACTGAGTGATTATATGTTTGCAATTTACACCCTGTTTCATGGAAGAAGTTAGCTCGGTAGTTGGTTAAAATCAAGAGTTAACGTAAAACTGGAAGAGGAAACGGAGAAATTATTGGCGTCATATCTTATGAATGGCATTTTTCCTCCCTCCTTTATATAACATGAAGAAAAAGTTTGAGCCTCTGCAGCAGACAGCGCCGATATCATTTCATGCCTTCTTCCACTGAAAGCTTGAGAACTGGCTTCCACATGAGTTATATATAAAAATTGATTTCGTACCTCACAGTAAACACACCGCGTCTCCATTAGATAAACCAAACAGTTAACATTGTTATAGATGGTAAATTCTATTTACTGCAAACAGTAAACAGAACACAAACACACCGCATGGGTAAAATGCAGCTTCTCACGGTTAAACACGCAGACAAATGAGCCACCATTGAGCTCCAAAATTCTGTTTTCATTTTAAAAACTGAATTATTGCACGATTTTTTGGCCCATGCTATGGAATGCGCGTACTAAAATACGCACTGAATGGAAACCTAGTCAAGTATTAAAGGCAAATATATAATCAACTTTAACATCAAGTTCACACGGGAATGACTGAGGAGTTATTTGTTAACCAACGGGATGAAGAAATAGAAGACTGGAGGAAGCTGCATATAGAGAAAGGTCGTGACCTGTACTTCTCACCGAAAGTTATTCGGGTTATCAAGTAAAGTGGGATGGGTGGGGTATGTGGCACGGGCAGGTGGAGCCGAGATATGCAAACAGATTTCTGGTGGACGAAACTGAAGGGAAAAGACCACTTGGAGGAAATCAGCTTACATGGAAACATAATATTAAAGCTGGTCTTTACAAAAACTGGGGGGGGATTTCTTTATTTATCTGAGAAACCGTCATCTGCTCAAGAAGACCTCTGCTTCGTTGAGCTAGTCAGTTAGTTATTTAGCGCAATTAGTCTGTTCGGTCCAAAGGGCAACAATGCTCTTGAGCCCCTGAGCCGGGCCACATTCTACAATTATAACACAATTAGGGAGAGGGCTGCGTAAGAAAAGCTAGACAGCCACGTGTTGAAACTCAGCAGTACCTGAGCGTGTCAAACCGTCACGTGTTTTGAGCCCAAATCTTGTTTCCTCATACAAGACGTCGGCTGCGATATTTCGAAACAACTTATCACGGGGCATACAACTATATATATATATATAATATATATATATATGCGTTTCTTATTTATTCACTCTTTAAGGGAAAGCTGCACGCATAATATGGAGACTACGTCCCTTCGTCTTTCCACATGTTTCTCCTCTGAGAGGCCTGATACATAACTGATGTACGCAGAAGCAATGAACTACAGACCATCTGCAGCGAAACTGTTTGTTCGAGGTTACTTTCAATTCCTTTGTTCTATGAAGTACTTCGAAATTTCAACAAAGTCAAAGCATTTTTGAAGTACAGTAGACATAACAAACCAAGAAACTTCGCGATGTTTGAGGTTCACACATACCTACGTATTGCACTGTCTGATGATAGCCTGTAAGACCGAAACATGTAGCATTCACTGATTAATTTAATAAACGTTTGTTGCGTTTGATTGCAACAATATCCGTACTTCGCTCCGAAAGTAATTCGGGTTATCAAGTACAGTGGGATGGGTGGGGTATGTAGCACGGAGAGGGGGAGATGAGATATTCATACAGGATTCTGGTGGGCGAAACTGAAGGGAAAAGACCACTTGGAGGAAATCATCTTAGATGGAAAGATAATATTAAAGGTGTTCTGAAAGAAATAGGATTAATTAATGTATAATATATATATATATATTAATATTAATTTCTCACACTCATGTTGCTGAAGATTCAGTCTTCCTGAATGTGACATTGTGTCGCTGGGTGTTTGTCGATATGTCGGTAGATTGAAGTACCTTCATTTTTACGTCAGGCAAGAAGACGGCATGATCCCGTAAGATGAAGCCATGGACCATTAAGACGTGTACTTGCACAAGATCCGTAATATGTATCTTGTCAGTATAAAGATAAATGTAGACGAACAATATAGATCTCCTAATATTATTGCCTATGAGACATGTTCATATTTGTTGTTGTATTCGCTCAAAAATGACGGATCACAAACCTATTCAAGTCTACTTTGTCACTACATTCTGTTACTTAGGATCATTTTTTTTTTCCATTCTTATACAGACATTCTTTTTGTTTTTGAAGTTAAATCTTACACAAACGTAATTTTTAAAGTAACAGCAGTTGTAATTCTTCGTCGTCACACTGTCACTAACAGTGAAGACAGATACACAAAAAAGTCAAGTGACGTGCAGTACACATTGTAAGGCAGGCTTCCTTAAATAAATATTTCTTCCGAATATAGTCCGTTAATTTTCGAACACATTTCTGTAACTCTAAATAAGTTACCCAAGCAGATAACACAGCAGAATCTCAATAGTTCAAGGCGAAAGGGAACGAGGATGCCTCGAATTACAAACGAGACAGGCAATGTACGCACAATCTTAATACTGAGGTGCGTTCTTGTCACAATTTTTGCCGTGAAAAAGCAGGAAGCATCACATAATCTGAGTGTGTGTCTGTAGTTTTATTTAATCAGCGTGCAATGCGCATGCGCCGTATTATATTGTCGCCTGTGCCCTGTCCGGCTAAACCACATTTTTCTACATTATCTAATACAAGACACGATTTTCGGGGGGAAAAAAAATTATTGGACATAACATGTGTATTTTGTTTTCTCCACAAATTTGTTCACAACATTTCTCGTTCTAGGAATACAGTGTGATATTATCACAAATTTACATAGGTTTTCATGTACAGTACACAATATACTTGCCAGATATTGGTGAAACTTGAATTTTCTCGAAACATTTTCGAAAAAATACAAGAAAATAAAATTTCATGTAAGTTTGTCCAGTGGGATCGGATGTGCTGCATACAGGCTGAAGGACGGACGGACATGACGAAGACAATAGTCGCTAGACTCTACCTATGACGACAGCTTGGAACATACTATTACATGTACAGTACTGTATACAAAATCTGTTAATGCAAAGTATGCACATGCCATTGTTAAGAGTATCAACGAATAGAGTAGTATAATAGTAGAATAATAACAGACTGTACCAATAAGTTACACTTGTCAAGAAATCACATCATTTCCCTCTACTTTTAGACGCAATATAAGATAAATACGTGTAAAAGGGCTACAGCAAGTATAGTCATGCCTTAGAGACACGTGTGCACACGGACATATGCATTTCGTCTGAATTCTGTACCCAATACAGAAAACGACCTTTGCCAATACAGCATATCCGTTCGTTCGATAAAGAATTTCTAAAAATCGGGACTCAGAGAACTGAGACTCTTTCATGGCAACTAGAATTGGTTTGATCCGGGGATGTACTGTTTCATTTGGCCATGCCTTATCAAAATTCCTACAGAAAATATATTATAATATTTTAGAATAAATGCAAAACGAAGTAATCACAGGTCTTTGTACGAATGCCAAACGTACAGAGTTGCAGTGATTTAAAGAAACAGAACGGGGTGGCAGGCGAGAACCGGATTCATCTGGCTGAGAACAGGAAAAAGTGGCGGGCTTTTGTGAGCACGGCAATGAACCGTCGAGTTCATTATATTCGTGAAATTCTTGAACAGCTAGCTTCTGAAAAAGTCCTATGTTAGGTGAAGTCACTTAGTTACTGTTACTGTTACTGTCGTTGCTGGCCGATAGATGTCTAGTGGAATGTTAGGCATTTTATTTAGAATTGTGGAATCTCGTAAAGACCAAAGTCTTTAAAGGAGCCAGAATGTGATGGTATGATACATGAAGCCGGTATGTGGGTTGGTTAATGTACATGACACCTCAGACAGGCACGCCGACGTCAATGAAGGGCGGTGAGACGAGAGGAGAGGAGAGGGATATATTGTAGTTGCAAAACGGAGCGTGTCTTGAATCTACAAAGAAAACTTCGAGCGATTTCGACAAGGGTACCAAACCCAAATCATACGCGACTATTGAAAGAAGAGCAATGTTTCTAACAATGACTCTAATGTACAAAGCACGTAATATAACAACAGCTAAAGAACCGTAAAGGATAAGCTGTAACATTTATGTCTTTTTTTTTTAGCAGGTTGCTGCTTCATACTTCAGCAGGGACACACATGCTATACTAAATAAGGCTTATCGTGGTTATCCTCAGTTCCTCAAATTAGGCGACGACTGCTTAATTGTGGAATTGGGATAGCTCAGTCAGTACAGTGACTGGACTACAGGACGGAAATTCGAACAAAAGTAACTCAATTCCCGGCAGGGGTAGATGTATAATATCTCCGGCGCGTACATCACGCCTGCGGGAGATACTTCCGTTACTTAAAGCGGCCGGGGCGTGAAGTTCACCATTTACCTTCAAACAGTGCGGAGGTTAAGAATGGGTGGAGCTACACCACTATTTTCTCACATAATTCAATGGCGTGCAGAGGGACACTTTTACTTCTGTGATGTCCCGTATTTAGTGTAGGGCCTGGACAGTGCACTCGGTATAGCGACTCGTTACGGGCTGGAGGGCTGGGGACAAAATCCCGGTGGAAATGAAATTTTCCGCACCCGTTGAGACCGGTCCTGGTGCCCACCCGGCCTCATTACGATGGGCATCAAGTTTCTTTCCCAGTGGCAAGGCGGACAAGGTGTTGTCACTCAGCACAAATTGAGGTTAAAGAAAGAGTGCAGCTACACCTCTATTCCCCCTCTGGGCCTTCACGGCCTGTTCTGGGGTGAACTTTACTCTTACCTTTACCGTACTTAGCATATACTCTGATGTACACGTCGAAAGCACGGACCATTACGTCTCCATTTCAGATCCCAGTCGGGTCATACTGCTTTGGAAAGAAAACGGTGTTCATTGTGAGATCATGTGGAACATGCGCACTGCGTGGGTGAAAGGCGGAGCAGTAATGAAACTAAACCGAGAGCAGAGGGGGTGCTGGTTTCAAAAATTGGCAAGGTACTATAACTGAAAACGTCGCAGGCAGAGGGAAAACATAAATGACGTCTTCGCTCTTCTGTGTTGTTACACAGCGTTTATTGGTGGCTGTTTACTGACGTTTCGGGTTTACTTATCTGTCCCCTGATACCTGGTCCGATATGCTGTCCTAAAACCAGTAAAAAGCTACTAACCAACAATAAGTTGCAACTCAAGAGAGTGAATGACTCAAGTAAATCTCGAAAAGTAAATGCATAAACACTTTGAATACTAAAATCAACTTACATTATAGGCTTATATAATGACTAAGTTCGTACCTTAAGGGAACAAAGTCTGTTGAGCTTAGAATGGCCACCCAGTGTAATGGGAAATATTAGATATTTTCTGCGAGAATCAGACGATATATAAATCACCCTCTCTGAGTGAAATGGAGACTGTATTGCTAACCCTGACCGTGCATGCAGCCCTCCAGTTGCTGCTGCCCTATATGAACCATCAGCTTTAACAGCCGAAGTTGCTGCATGTTTTCACTGTATGAACAAAGGGCAATCCTGTCCCTACACAGGTTTAACCAGATGGAAATTACGAGATAAAAACGGCATACGGTTCAAGCTTTCTGGGGTATTATATGGCGTCTTGTCCAATGTAAAGACTTGATGACAATACTTACCAATCAACACGTCGTCATATACCAGACGACTTGGATCACCAGCAGCACTACTGTCAGAATTTCGAGTCTCCAAAAGCGAAGAATTCTTTTATGTTTAGCATTGTACTATTTATATAGTAATGGGGAAGCAGTATGTTTGCTGTGTATCGCGTGGGCCCCGCGAAGTGTTCCAACTGGCACGTCATTCTGATGTAATTTATAAATTTGATACTACTTGGAGATGGAAATTGCGTATGTCGAAGCATTCAGCTACTCAGAATGATGCAACAGAAAATACAAACTTCCACGCCACCGAGTGGATTTCACTCGCCCACCCTAATGTTCAGAACATCCAAGTAATGAAGCTCCTGCTGAGATAGTCTAGAGAATTTTGGAAAAATTACAATTTTGAAATACCTGAAAACAATTTCACAGACTTCTGCGACATACTTCTGAAGTAGGACTTAAATCCTAGATAAAATTAAAATGGCTGCAGAAACCAAGAAATTTAAGATCACTTACACCAGAAGCTGCACAGTAGAGATTTGACCAACGTAAAGTTTAACTTCCAGGTGAGCATCCCCGTTGTGTTGATAGGATCACAAATATCGTTAAACTGCAGTAAAACACAGCTTTTAATATTTATATTGCTAAAAGGTGTTTCTACATAGCTTGTCTTAACAACTACAATAGAATAACTTTTTAATTCTACCACTACTGTAATTACATTAAATGCAAATTTTACAGATGTGAACGAGATCCAGTCGACAAAAACAAAACATTGCATATTGTATAGTTTGCTTTATAATAAGAAAGTGTGTAACCTGATGATGGCCGATATAGAGGCCGAAACATATAGTTGTTAAGACAAGCTGTAGAAACATCTCTTAGCAATAGAAGTATTAAAAGTTGTGTTTGACTGCAGTTTAACGATACTTGTGAACGTAAAGATTAGTTCCGAACAGAATGAAAGCAGTCAGAACAAGACATGGGAAGAGAAATGAAAAAATTACAACCAGAAATTCTACTCAGAAAGCTCACGTTTTTAATCGTGGTTATCTAGGGGAGGTCTATGCAGAACTCACAACAGATTCTACGCAGCCTACAAGTTTAAAGGTACTTTGATGAATTAAGCATATAAACGTATTAAGTATGTGTCATTTTCAGACGTGAAATTGGTGTAGAATAGCAGATTCAATATTATGAATATAGAACTGTCTTTCAAAATTGATTAATTATGAGACCTCAAGTTCAAATTTTAAATAATACAAAATTCACACGTACAAAGTAGACCAAATAATCTTTCAGTTTAATATTAAACTAAACCAACACTAACCGTATACGTCCTCTTCAATCAATATTAAACCACCTAAATATATATTCGTATATTCATACATGTGTAACAGCAATGTTTTACTTATGTCAATCCTACATATTTACACCACGTTTGCTCTTCATCAGGGTTTCCACATGTTTAGAAAAGACAGGTGTTAAACTTCACGTAAAAATGTTGTCTCTTGAATATTGTGGTTTAAAAATGCAATAATAACACAATTTTGTACCTGTCTCGCATAGGGGTTTGTTATTTTATCAGAATACCTGTGATTTTTGTTTCAACTAACGTTTATATAAGCTCAAACATATAAGAGACTGGGTCGCGGTAATTTGTGTTAATACTGCGATTACATTAATAAGTATACATGCTGCCTCTTCCAACAATGTCACGAAAGTAGTCTTACAGTGTCGAGCCCAGTCAGTTGGAAGTTCTAGGGCCGTGGGTATTTGTGTAGGACATTTGTATGTGTGGCCCATCATGGCGTGTGTGTGTGGGTCTCTTTTTATGAAGTGCTGTTTGTATAGGAAATTTATGTGCTGGTCTGCCATAGTGTGTATGTGTGTGTGTGTGTGTGTCTTTGTATAAAGTGCTGTTTGTACAGGACTTATTTTTTTTGGTCTACCGTCATATCTGTGGGTTGTTTATAAATTATTATTTGTATAGGACCTTTATGTATTGGTCTGTCATAGTGTGTGTGGGTCGCTTTGTATAAAGTGCTATTTTTATAGGAACTTTATGTGCTGGTCTGTCATGTGTGTGTGTGTGGGGGGGGGGGGTCTTTTGTATGAAGTGCTGTGTTTGTACAGGACTTCTTTTTTTTGGTCCACCATCATATCAGTGGGTCGCTTTGTATAAAGTGTTTTTTGTATACGACATTTATGTATGAGTTTGTCATAGTGTGTGTGTGTGTGTGTGTGTGTGTGTGTGTCGCTATGTATAAAGTGCTATTTATATAGGACTTTCATTTTTAGGTCTACTATCGTGTCTGTGGGTCGTTTTGTATAAAGTGCTATTTGTATTGCATCTTTATGTGTTTTTCTGTCATAGTGTGTGTGGGTTTCTTTGTATAAAGTGTTATTTCTATAGGAGCTTTATGTGCTGGTTTATCATAGGGTCTGTGCTTCGTTTTGTATGAAGTGTTATTTGTATAGGACTTTTATGTGTTTTTCTGTCATAGTGCGTGTGGGGGTCGCTTTGTATAAGGTGTTATTCGTATAGGGCCTTTATGTGTTGTTCTGTAACAGTGAGTGTAGGTCACTTTATACGGGGTGCAACAGGAGGAACGGACCAGACTTCGGGAGGGTGTTCCTTATGTTATACTATAACGATATAACCCAAAACACCTATATCCAAACTTGAACGGTTTGGGAGATAATGGCAATTGAAAATTGTGGA
>Ga0123355_10013918_pt1 | contig 12543 bp, 11 predicted proteins | sample TergutEmb28metaG_3_FD_89872 | JGI IMG/M metagenome (GOLD analysis project Ga0123355, IMG submission 89872) | Embiratermes neotenicus P1 segment gut microbial communities from Petit-Saut dam, French Guiana - Emb289 P1 | ecosystem: Host-associated > Arthropoda: Insects > Digestive system > Gut ...
CAGTTTCTGGGGGACTCCAAACTCAATAAGAATATTATACAAGACCTCCCTCCTAACTGAATCATAAGCTTTCTTGAAGTCTATAAAGAGGTGATGCACTGCTTCATTGTATTCCCATTTCTTCTCAAGTATTTGACGAATGCAGAATATATGATCAGTGGTTGACCTGTTGCGTCAGAATCCACATTGATGATCCCCAGTAACTTCCTCCGCATATGGAATTAACCTTGAGAGCAGGATTTTGGACAAAATTTTGTATGTAGTTGGCAATAGTGACATGCCCCTATAGTTATTACAATCTGTTTTATCCCCCTCCTTATAGATAGGTACCACTAGTACTGTACATCCAAGAAAATATTTTTTTCTCTGTTGTGTATCCAGCTGGTATGACGAAGAATTTCATCACAGCTATGCACCACGATGGAAAGGCACCTCAATATCCACAGCAGAATTTTCCACAAATCACCATCACCACCACCACCACCACCACCATCACGATCATCCTCTCCTCCTCCTTATCCTCCTTCTTCTTCTCCTCCTCATTTTTCTTCTTCTCCTCAACCTTCTCCTCCTCCTCCTCAGGTGATACTACAGTCCAATGCAGACCTTAGCCTCTTCCAAAATTTTCCTCCAATGTTCTTGGTCTTGTGACTTACTGTCCACCTGGTTTCCAATTTTAGAAGCTTCTCAACAAACATATTTTTATGGGGTGGGGTTGTCAGCCTCACGTCCAACCCCCAACCTGGAGGACCAGGGCATCCCTCTCTTTCTGGGTCAACACCTTTGACCACCACTATGCCAAAGTCACAATACAATGCAAAATTTTCCATTCATTTTCCTGTATCATGTGTTTTATTGTGAAAGATCCACATGCTGGATATAAATAAGACTCTTTTCCAATTTTAGTGTTGAAGTCTCCTAGTACTATTTTCATGTGAAAAGTGGGAACTGCATCCATCACATGCCTTTTCCAAAGACCTATACAATTATTCTTTGGATACTTCATCTTTTTCCTCAGTTGAGGCATGTGTTGATATCAATGTCAGATTGTAATATTTAAGTTTCAGCCTAATTTTAAAAACTCTTTCATTTATAGGTTCAAAAGCTAATAAATTATCCATACTGTGTTTACTAATATAATATCCTGTTCCAAATTCATGTTTGTCACTTTTATGTCCACCATACAAAATCACATAATTCTTTTTTATCACCATTATTTTCCCTGGCCATATAATTTTTTGCACAGTGCATATATCTATTTTATATTCATCCATCTCTTTCACCAATTCTTTCAATGCTCCTCTGTACAACATGCATATATTCCAAGTTGTTATCCTCATCTCATTAATCCTTTTCCACTTCCTACATCATTTCTGTTCAGTCTGACTTAAAAGTCTACATTTTAGGTTTTCTAACACTTAGCTTTTTATGGTGACAGATTATCGGCCACTTGCCCAACCCCTACCCTGGAGGCACAGTCCACTGTATTCCAGGGACAGCATGGCCCAGCTATACCCAAAGGCACCAGGTACCCACTTCAGCTGCATTTTACAACCTGCAATGGCTGCAGTAGGAATGTTCTTTTCCCCAGTCACATGTGGAATTTCTACAAACGAGTGAATCCAAAATCGCAGATGTAACCTTCCTCAAATTAAGAATCTTATGAAGGACAAGATTTTAAATGAGTCATTCAAGAGACAGAAAAACCTTCTTGGGAAGTGTTTAAAGAAGTTCTTGACAACTTTCTTGACAAACATAAGGCACCAATCTACAGGAAACTTGTTGAAAATATGCTTGAAATCTTTAGAAATATAGGATGTAACATGTCCTTAAACTGCACTACCTTCACAGTCATCTGGATCCCCCACCCCCACCCCCAAAGCAATCTTGGAGACATCAGTGACCTGCATGGTGGGTGATTTCATCACCATATTTCCACCATGATAAAATGCTACCACAGGAAATGAGGTCTAGCATTACTTGCCTATTATTGCTGGCAATGTAAAAGAGAAACTGCATAAAATGATTCACCTAAACTGTGTTTTCAGTATGAAATTTTTGTTAATTCTAATTTAGTATGGTACAAGGCAAAAATAACTGAAAGGTATAATATTCAGTAGTAATCAATAAATATTATCCTAAATTAACCCAAATGTCTGTCAGTTTCCAATTTTACTCCTGAATTCTAGAACATTACAATGAAAAATTTATTTCAAACCAAGAAAATATGAGTAGCCTATTTCTTGGAAATTTTATATGATATAGAGATTTTTCAGGAGGTCAAATCCATACAGAAAATCAAGTTCCATGCAGAGGGAAAAGAAGAAAATAAAATAAAAAGATCTGTTGAACAGTGTAATAATAGACACCACCGCCACCACCCCCACCGCCGCCGCCGCTGCCGCACCAGTGACAACAACAAAACAACAACCACATCACTTTCTTCCTCCTCCTCCTCCTCTCCTTCTTCATTATTCCTCCTCCTCCTCCTCAGCTGTTTCATCTTTATATGCATCACATATCAATTAAGCTTCCCCATCCACATGTCCTCTCAAAACTCTGCTTCCCAAAAATTCCTCCCACAATGTTTCTTCTGTGTGACACTGTCCCAAACCTGTAGTTTCAATATTGATCCCTGTCTTACTCTGGAATGTTTTCCTTTTAGTTCCATGTTCCAGTCCTACTATAGAATAGAAACTACAACAATTCTTAAAACATGTTTATAGCAATTATTCCCTCATTCCTTTATCTTATAGCAACTTATTCCTTCATTCCTTTTATCTTCATATTCCAGTTTTTTTATTGTTTTTCTTCTTTAGTAATTGTCTGTACTTATTTTGAAAATCATCTTAAAACATCTCTACACCACCTTATTCTGTTACTTACAACACATCTTCAAAGGCATTTATCTTTACTTCTCTCCAATTTTTTAATTCCCCTTTCTCTCTTCTGGTTTTTCGTCCTATACTTCTTACAAATAATGTTTCTAGTGCATCAAGTCCATGAATACAGTACAGATACTAAACTGCTCATAAGCATATATCATTTCTCCACTGTATTTCATTAAAAACTGTCAAAACAAAAAAAAAAAAAAAAAAATGGTGTAACACAAAAGCTTAAAATGCAAATCAGTTCCCTGTTTCATGTTGTATAGCAATTTTTTATACAATGAACCATTTTTGAGAAAACCAGCCAAGTTCAAAATGAGCTTCATGTACAGTAGGGATTAAGTTGAAATGCAATTCATCTGAAATGATAAAGCCTCTAAACCAAATTTCGCCAGAATTGCTGTAATTAGTTTTGGCCATCAAACATCCAAATTTATAGTACACAGTAACACAGACAGATGCACTTACAATCAATGCCTGGGTAGAAAAACTCTCGACACAGGCTGTTAATAGAGGAGATGTGTTGTGGGCGCACATAACTGTAGTCTATAGGATGGCGACGGGGTGGATGCCAATGTGGAATGTTTCTGTTTGCTTTTGCCTGGATCTCACCCAGCAGACGCAGCCACAGGGGAGTGGTCTCCATGTCACGACGGATATATGGCTTCAGCAGCCTGCAACAAGACACAAAGTTGTACAGTCTTAAAAACACCAGTCAGCACCTGGAAAAAAATATTCTGAAAATTAATTTGGTACAATAACGTAAGAAAAAGGTTCTTGAAAACAAAATATTCATATACAAGAAGTTAGGAAACATCAGCATATCATAACAATCCCGTTGCATTTACTTCCCCTTCTCCAGGGACAGAGCAGTTGGGCATGAGGCTGATGTCTCACCTCCACATAGTGCTGAGGCTAAGAATAAGTACAGCTCTACCTCCACTCCCTCACTATGTCTTAATGGCATGTGCAGGAACAACTTTATCCTTACCTTTACAATTTTGTTGGCAACATTTTTTAGTGTGGCAAATATTTAGGAAGATAGAACAAATACATAAATTTCCCACTTTACAAACTGTAACTCACAACACAGAAGTGGACAGAATCACTGACCTGCGAGTGTAGGGGCTGTAGAAACAGGAAGCCTCACCCTGTCCCATAAGTCGCAGGATGAAGGTACAACCTGAACTGGCTTCTTCTGCATTTGCAGTAACAGATGCACACTGCAAACATGATAGTAATGTGCATTAATCGCTTGTCAGTGACAGAGAATTCATATATCCAAACAGGCTATCATAACACACATTTTCCTCCTCTTCAAATACTGCAAAATAATCCTTCCTCAACTAATACTTTGCTTTACATTTCCATGAATACCAAATAGATCAACAAATGTTTTACAAAAGTGGCAGCCATTAAGCCTTTGATGTCACTACCTGACTTTGTCACACGCTGCCAATATCAGTAAGCTTTACTGATCAACACAGTGTGTAAGTTATCTGCACTCAGTCACATCTTTCTGCTATTACTCCATGTCTAATGGCACAGCTTCCAGACCGAAATAAGGCACAGGCCAGCCAGGCAGTTGCCCAAAGTGCCAACCTGTAAGGGGTGCTAAAACATCACTCAGGTTTCCATATGCAAATGTATTTCTCCAAAAATTATCCATAATTTGGGCACACACCTTCAAAAAGGTTTGCCAGCCCTGTCACGGGCCAAAAAAAGTTCAAATAATATCAGTTTGAGAGGGGCCCTGCCTGACAAGAGACTCAGAATGATGAAGACTAGATGCAGGATGACCAGTCATCCTGCCCCAATGCTGCTAGAAGTCTTGACGGGTCAGCTTTTATCCAGCACTACCGCTGGACTGTCTGCTCTGCAATTGGCTAGTAGGCAGAGCTTGTAGAAATAGTAGTGTGAATGACTACTGGTTGATGGCTACTGATGTTGCATGGAAAGGGCCGTTTCTGATCATGTGGAATGTTCCGACACATTTTTGCTTGGAATGACACCATATGTTTTGTATGTATGTATGCATGAATGTTTTGTGCTGCCAGTTCAAGACACTTTATGTAAACATTTACAATGCATTTTGGTACTTCCACTTTTCAAGCTGCTAAAGTATTTAGTCCATGTATTAGTGATGTTACCACCTGTAGGATGCATGCGACTGTTGTGTTCCGAAACTTTCAAATGCCATTTCATGTTAAGTATAGCATTCACAACCAAAAATTTGAGTGAGGAGAAAGTTTTGAACATTCTGAATGATTCAGATGAGTGTGTACTTAGTGACAGCAGTGACAATGGAAGCAGTGATAGGAATGGAAGAGCCATCAATGCAAAGGAGGTGCATGGTATGCACGCAACATAGGACGAAGAAACGTACAACTGTCTACTCCCTACAGCATGATATAAGACTGTGCTTGGAAGTGAAATTTTTCTTTCTATGGTTACAGAAATATTATTAATACAATTACATAGTTATTTCTTAATCCTATGCACACAGATTTTATTAACATAAAATGCTTTCTCTGTGTAAATAACAGTAATTGTTTTCTGGAAGTTGCACCAATGTGAAAGCTACAGTGCTGCAAACTATGAATGCAAGTTCATGTAGAAGGCCACTAGAGCACCCCACATAAATACAAAAGCTCAATACCTTGAAGTGTTGAATTAAAATAATGTTTCATATTAACAGGATGCTAGTGTGTCCTGTGTAAATGCATGAATGCAGTTGCATGATGTTTGAAATTACATTAAAGGAAGTTCATGAAAAATGACTGATAGCATGCTGTTTACACTACAAGCTCTGCAGTGAAGGAATTAAAATGCCATATCAATAAACAAATTCTGCAGTAATTTGACTTTACAGCAATTTTAGTGAAGTACTCTATTTATTGACAAACTATATAAAACTTGTCACAAATATATGTTTAAGGCTTTTGCTGCAATGTAGTTGAGGTCTCTGTTCTTCTTGGACAACCAGCAACATAGCATCACATCCCAGACAGAGACTTCACATGTGATATATTTATAAACAATCTACATACTTTTCTGATTACATTGGTAATCTTCTGCTTTTAAATTCAATATTTCTTTACACTTAGAACAATTTTAGCAATGAACTGCATTTATTTAAATGTCCTCCATCTGCACATTACAGTTTCCATTAAATACCCAAGTTGTCAAAGGGTTAATGAGGTATTATACAATGTGCCTTTCACTATCTGAGATAATAAAAAGCAGAAATGCTAAGTCTCATATAACTGACTGACAAATTGATGAGCTAATGAATAAACTATTAACTAACTCCACAAAAACAGAGTCCTTCTTCAGAAACTAACAGTTATTTATTTGATCAAGACATTCCCCTCCTTTTACGGAAACCAAAGGTTTATCAGTGTCCACAACAGCCTGCAACTGGGCTCTGTCCTGGGACAGATCACATCCTTCTACACAACCTCTTTCAAATACATTTTAATATTGTAAACATGGGCCAACTACTTGCACTGTTTTATGTTATTAAAATATTTATTTACATAGAATACTTTAAAACATAAGACTTAGTTTAAAATCTGCTAAAACTCCTACATGTTTCAGTCTTTACACTCCCTGAGGATGGACAAGTTATGACCGAAACATGTAGGAGTTTTAGCAAATTTTAAACTAAGTCTTATGTTTTAAAGTATTCTATGTAAACAAATATTTTAATAACATAAAACAGTACAAGTAGTTGGCCCATGTTTACAATCATAAACTATTGCACGGAACAAAATGAAAACATTTTAATATTATCATCCCATCTATGCTTAAGCCTTTTAAGAGGTTTGTTTCTTTCAGAATTTCAGACCAAATTTGTGTATGCTCCTCTCAATACCCCATGACTGCTACATGCTGTGGCCATTTCACCCGTCTTTGTTTTATGCACATGTATAAAATCCACACACCTATGACAGTGTTCTTTGCTAGCCTTATTATAAGCCCTCAACTTGATGTTCTGTATTTTACCTGGTATCTGTCAAGAATCCGAACATCCCCCATTACAGGATGCCCACGCCATGTCACTCCACTGGCCCATCGACCAGGCTGGACATCATCCAGATTGAACAGTGCCATACCCTGTTCACGTTTCAACTGTCGTACACACAGCTTACGGTAAAGGCGTCGTACAGCACCTGGTACATCGCCCATGGTTGGGACCCTACGCAGCTGCTTCAGCAACTGGAATTCCTCATATTCGCTCATTGGTAAGCACCTACAGGTTGCACAAATGTTAAGTCATAGTCTTCTGAGATGACACCATTTACTCTAGTAGATATATACCAGTGTTTCAAAAGAAACTGTTACCTTCATCTTCAACTACATAGTAGTTGGAGGTATTACATTCCTCCAAAATTATGGTATCTATCTATCAGAATACATGTTGCCACATCCCCAAAGACCACATTCTTAATACTCCCTGCAGTCAGAAACTCAAACATCATAACAATTGTACACCCCAGTGTAAACAGTTGTTGACTGTCACACATTTACTGACAGGTGTGGATGAATATTGCACTACGACATCACAATGGAAAGAACACCATACCTCTTATAGACCAGACATACAACAGAATTAAACAGTCCATACAAGTATAAATTACAATAACACTTTAACCATTGGCAACTCTAGGATGTGGTAATTGGGTGGCTGCCTGGGGACCTGTGTACTGACATAAGAGGTAGAAAATTTTTATTTACATCATCATCTGAAAGCATCACAGAAAAAAATGGATTGTGATAAAAAAGTGTAACAGAAATTACACAAGAAAACCAAGCTTTGTTGCAGAACTGAGAATAAGTGAAGCCTTCCACACAAAGCATAAATACTTCTACATAACCATATGAACATTTGTGTATAACAGCACACAGGTACATGTTAAGTTTCTCATTGTAACTGAACTCCCTATATGGAGACAGATGACTCTGGGGTCACCTTTGTTTCATCCCTTGCAGGCTGACTCAGGGCACACTGCACCTGGACACAAGTAAAGAGTTTGGAGTTGTGGATGGTCCATGATAAACAGCAGTTTAAATCACATACAGTAGAAAATTGACTTGCGTGGGAAACAATTTTTTTAAAAACACTTAACGTCAGCTATTATTTATAAAAATCAGTAATACTTCTTACTTCATAACTGCACCACACCCATGGCTAGCAGTGAGAGACAGATGACAAGAGTATAGCTCAGAAGTTAAAAAAAGACATAAAAATAGACAGACAAGACATTCTGAATGAGCTTCAATTTCATCAGAAAATTTGTAGTCATAGAAAGTGCTTCACGTGAAAGAGAAGAAACTGTGTCACATTTCAGAAAACAGAAACACAACAGGTGATACAAACAATGCCCCTGCTAGGACCAATGCCACTTGTGTTGATATGTCACAAAAATAAACCAACAGTGTATCTTGATGGTTCATTTGCACATTAGTATAAATTATGTGAGTTATGCAAAATATTATATTTTTCAAATAACTATTATCAAGTAGCAGTTCAAAGCAAGTAAGTTTTTGCAACTCAACTAACTTAAAAATTTGTAAATAATATTGAACTATTTTAAATTATAACTGAAGTTACATACAGTTAAATGTTGAATTTGTTACTTATGCACATTACAGAACACCCTGCACCCCTAATTACCTCGCATTTGTTTCCTCGAAGGTACCACATGCAGTCAGAACTTGGCTGCTGCCCTTTGTCATGGTAAACAGACTCAATGATGTGGGTGGCACTGGTTTGAAATTGCTCAGTGCATCCCCTTCCTGATCACTGACTTCCTCTTGAACTGCTGACTGAATGAGGTTGTCTACAGCCTCCTCATTCATTTCCTGTTTCAGATGGTTTGATTCTGTGGGCTCAACCCTTGTACCTGCACTAACTACAAGCCTGTCACTACAAGCATTCTGTAAACAACAAGTGAATTACTTTCACTACTTCTGAAGGTGTCTTTGAAAACAGCAAACATAAACTAATTTCATGATAAAGAAACTATACCATTGACATACCAGGTAATGCTCAGGGTTATTATTCAGTATTATCTGGGAGGTGGGTGCCAATTTTTCAGACAAACATGAACACACTTAATGTATCAACCAACAAATGCACTTGATAAAACACAGTTTGTGACAAATGTCAAACTCTTTCATGTTTCGGCACCAGGAGTTTGACACTTGTCATGAATTGTATTTTATAAAGGGCATTTGTTGGTTGATGTATTGAATGTACAAATATGCAGAGTATGAGTAACATAAAATGAACACACCTACCAGACTGCATTGCATATTAGCCCAGAAAACAAAGATACAGATTTCAATCACAGCAAAAACTTCAGCCTCAAGTTTAATTGAATATTTCTCCAAACTAAACTGTCAGAAAACAGTTTCACATGCTATTCCAAAATTTCTTAAAGGTTCTGGACATTTAAGTTCCATGTCAACAAACAGACCTTCAGACAATTAATATACTTAAATGTTAAAAATGCTCCAAAACAAAATATTTTTAAATTCCTTTTCATGAAAATAATGCTGCATTGAATACAGAACCAAACTGAGCTTTCCCAAAACAACGGTACCTACCTACTAAACTACTTGGTATCACATAACAGAAGACTGTAATTTCAACTTTCCTTGCTGTGAGAACCTAAAATTTCACATTTACATTCTGTTTCACATTCCTAACTGCAATGGTTCATCTCTCATGTTTATGTTCAGTATCACACCCATAACTGTAGTAGTACATCACTCATGTGTAAGTTCCATTTCACATTCTTAATTGCAATGGTTCATTTCTCATGTTTACAACAGTTCCAAATTTCTAGCTATAATGGCCCATCTCTCATGTTTATCTCCAGTTTCACATTCCTAACTGCAATGGTCCATCTACCACATTTATGTTCAGGTTTATATTTCTAACACAAAACTTCATCCATCATGTTTATTTTGTTTCATTATCCTACTTGCAATGGCTATGACCATAAAACTTTTACAGTAACTAGTAAGTTTTAAGAATGATGCAGTGTTTCTATAAGTTAAAATCACAAACACAGGGCAATTTAACTGAAGGTATACAGAGGGATGCTTCCAAGTATTCCTTTTGTGCGTGCGCGTACGGGTGCGGGTGCACGTGCGTGTGTGTGTGTGTGTGTGTGTGTGTGTGTGGCATGCGCGTGTGTGTATATGAATTTTAAGTCATGTCAGCATCGAAGGGATTTGTACCTCAGTACAGCTCAAGTTAAAATCCCCAATATTTAACCAGGGACAAAACTAACTAAAGCTGTTAACTCATAAAGTGGCAAGGATGGTGCAGTCAATACAGTAATTTGCTACAGGTTGGACAGTTTCGGGATCAACCTCCAGTACTGACAAGAGATTTTCTTTTCTCCAAACCCACCCTGACTGGCCCTGGGGCCCACCCAGGTTCTTGTATAATGGGAACTGAGGCGCCTTCCTGGGTGTAAAGCAGCCAGGGCATGACAGTGACCACCCAATTCCCTCTAGCACTGAGGTTAAGAATGAGTAGAACTATACCCCTACTCCCCCTCTGTGCTTTCATGGCAAGGTACATGGTTACCAGTACATTCATTAGCCCCTAAATACAACAGATGAGACAGAGACAAACGTAGGTTAAAAGTGCAAGGTCAAAAACAGAAGAACAGTGCAATGAATCATATAACAATATATCACTTGAGACTGATATCCCAAAACAATACATACAGACAGATATAATCACAAGAACTTCTGCAGTTCAGCAGATGAAATGTGGAAAATGAAAATTTCAAAATAACATATAACAATGTCAGTTAAACAGACTCTAAAGGTATGAAGGGCATTCAGAAATGATTTGAACAGGGGCTGCTGTTTCAGCAAATGACAAGCCATAAGATCACATGAGTTATAATGGAACAGTATGGTCTTAGCACACCATTACACCACCAGATGACACTAGACATACATATTTGTAAAAACCTGCTGGTTCATTACTGAGTCTAGTGATTAAAGCTCATGAACAAAAGTCACAAAATGGAAGGCAATTATCAGGGGTAGAGATGGACCACATGGTTCTGCACTGTGTTAAACTGGGTACAGAGCTTCAACAGTGGCATGGAAACTGTACAGAAAGGCATATGTTTGGTTGTCCGACAACATCACGCACACCAACACTGCAAATTGTATTTGATTTCATCATGGTGAAGAGATACATAACCACTGATGAGCTGCAGCATGGAACAGGAATTGATCGAGCAGCTCTTCACAATATAATTCACAAGGATTTTAAGATGAAAAAGGTGTGTGCACATTGGGTCCCACAACACCTGATGTAATACAGAAACAGACAAGAGTAGATATTTATCATCAATTACTGGTCCTACATGCACAAGATGCCAGAGATTTCTTTGCAAGATTAGTCAAAGGCCATGATGAGACAGTCAATGAAATGGGAACACCCTAGAACTCCATGACACAAAAGTTTGGAACCGCTCCTTCTGCAGGAAAGCTAATGACCACCATTTGCTGGGACACACACGGAATATTGCTAATTGGCTGGCTTCCTATTGGCATGACAATCAAGAGTGACAGATACTATGAAACACTGACAAGACATAGGAGCAGAATCTAGCAATGATGCAAAAAAATGGCCATGTGAAGTCCTATTGCAATATGACAAGCACACCCACATACCAGTCACAGAACCTGAGGGACATTAACATCACTAGAATTCATTATGTTGCCTAATCTTCCCTATTTACCTGCCTGGCATCATCTGACTATGCTCTGTTCAACAACATCAAGAATGGACTATATGGCGAGTAATCTCCACCTAAAGAAGAATTACAGGAAGCTGTCCATGCATGATATCGCAACATCCCTAGCAGCAGAATATGTACAGCTTGCAGTTGTTTCATATTCACTCTGAAGTTAATAAAATTGTTGCAAATGAGATGAGTCCACATTATTTCAAAATGCCCCTTGTACCATCCCATTAAGAAATGTTGTAATGTTAAAGACATGGTACAATGATCATCTCCAATGACACTGCACAACATAAGGTATGGCACAAATACAACACACCTCTTGTTGTGGCAACAGGTCCCCAAGATCCCTGAAACCTTGTGAGGTAGGGCAGATGTCCACACCCTCAATGTCCACATCCACATCTGAGCATTCTTCATCTTCGTCTGCAAACAAACAGTCAGAGAGTGTCTCACTCGGTTCCACGTACGCTCGAGAATACATGTTGTCACTTGCCTGAGAACAGACAGAAGCTGTTAAGTCTAACATGGCCAATAAAATATGAGATAAAGCCTGAGACAAATACACACCATTTCAGAACCCTACACTAATTATAACTAGCAATAATGTCATTCTCCCCTTACATGTTCATGCACCCACAATATCTTATTAGTGAATTAGGAAATTATCATCATAATCATCATCATTATTTATGGGTAGTCACCAATGCCATAATAATGACACTGAGCTTCGTGATAATTGGTAAAATAGTTTAAGATGAAAGGGGGACACACACAGGCAAGCACGGACAGAGAGGGGGGGGGGGGGGGGGTTGGAGGGTGGGGGGGGGGGGGGGAGGGGGGGGGGGGGGGGGGGGGGGGGGGGG
>Ga0123355_10013919_pt1 | contig 12542 bp, 11 predicted proteins | sample TergutEmb28metaG_3_FD_89872 | JGI IMG/M metagenome (GOLD analysis project Ga0123355, IMG submission 89872) | Embiratermes neotenicus P1 segment gut microbial communities from Petit-Saut dam, French Guiana - Emb289 P1 | ecosystem: Host-associated > Arthropoda: Insects > Digestive system > Gut ...
AGAGAGAGAGAGAGAGGAGTGAATTATTTAACACTGCTGTCAGCTGCTGAGGTTGTGTACTGCTGCTGGTAGGTGAATGAAAGATGAGTATAGAGCATTTGGCAGTATGGTACTGACAGGGGAAAACCGTAGTTCTTGGAGTTTGAAAAAAGTCTATATCCCAACTCCACTTTGTCCACCGTAAATCTCACTGACATGGACTGGCCTCGAATCTGACCTGGTGCTCTAGGGTCAAAGATCAGCAGCTAACTGCCTGAGCCATGACAAGGGGAAGTTTATATTTATCAGGGAGTTCATTGTAAATGTGTTATTGTCATTGATGTTAAAACATGTACGGTCTGTAATGGGATCACAATCACACACATCACAGACCCATTATAATTAGGTTGTTCATTTGCAATTGCTGATGTAGCATTCCTTCATACCCTTGGTATTTAATATATGGATGGGAATACGCATAGCTCAAAACAATAAATTCCTTTCCTTTGTCATAATTTAGTGTTACAGTGTACATAACTGATATGGACGTTGCTGCAGTAAACAGTAACATGAATTTCTATGTTGCATGCATCCATGTAAGCAAGTGCTGTCTCTCACTATGACAATTCCACCCTCACAGAAGTCTGAAATTAAAATGTGAAAAATGTTGTATCTGACAAGGATATGGTATAGAACAAATTTACACTAACATTATTACCATTTTCCCTTGAAACAAGTATACCACACAACACACACAGCAATTGTATAGCACGTTCAAAACGTGATGGCACACGCGCAGAAACTAGATTTGGTCTTTCAGCGAAACAGACGAGTCCATTTAAATCGGCGGGGGTGTCAGTTCAGTCAACTACTGGTAGTCAAGGAGTGCGGATCAGCGGACAGCGATTGTATAGACCGTGTTCCGACGTACAGAGCAAGGCTGCTGGCTACTCACTCCATTCACATCTTTCCCCTTCACTTCCCCTCCCGTGCATCACCGTGTGCCATCAGGTTCCGAATGCGCTATACAGTCTGCTACATGTAACAGCTTCAGTCCATCTGTAGTACATGGACATTTTGAAACACTTAAAAAATGTCTTCAAGCACTGTTTTTGAGAATTTCTGGACATAATTATTTTGTTCCTTTATATCTAAAGCCGTGTTCAGTGATATTAATAACTTTGGTAATAAAACAGGGAAATGTCTTTACATTTCAGGCATCTGTAGGTTTGAGATCACATAATTTAGGTTAACAGTCTTAACAAAAGACATACCATATTTACCCAGATGCAAGATGTCTCTAATCTAAGATGACCCCTCAAATAACAATAACACATCTGCTGAGATAAACATTGTACCATTAATTGCATACATTAATAAACAAAGTGTGTCACATTCTCTCTCACTTCACCAATCAGTGTCACTGTCTCCATCTTCACAGTCAGTGCCTTCATCTCCCTCACACTCACTCCTAACATTTCCTTTCTCTGCACTGCCATCCCACAACATATCGTCATCAGTCCCATCCACTGCATTGGATAAATGGCACTTCTTAAAACCCATAACAAGTCATTTTTGGTAAGATGCACTTTCATGCCGTTACAATCAACATTGACTAAATAATACATTTATATTTCTCGGTTGATAAACTTACTTGAACCCATGAAAATTTTCAGTTTTCTCCAAATTTGGTGTTAATGGTGTTAAGAATTTTAAATACCTGTTTTCTTGTATCTGTGGTCTGGTCGATCTGAGTTCGTGGCTGTTTTTATGGCTTGTAATTTGTGGATTGGCCCAGGATTTATTTTGGGGCCTTTTAGTTAATTTTCAGTTTTTCAATAGCTGTTTTCCTGTTGAACTAGAAATGTTCTCTGGTACACATCTTAACAAGTTACTCTTTCTATGGTGGGCAGTGATTGAGAATAGTTCAGTCTAAGGGTACACCAGGTTAGGTGCTTCTTTGAAAATGGGAACACAGCTGGCTTTCAAAACATTGTGCTTCGTTAAAAATATTAGACAAGAAAGTCCCCCCCCCCAAAAAAATTGTTTCAGTTAACTTCAATCATGCTGTTCTGTCTTTTGGATTTCTTGACCTTTGAAGACATGGCTGACAGGTTGTCCCAAAAGTCTGTAAGGAATTACCACTCTCTGCTGTGTAATATCCCAGAAGAATGCAGATCTCACATGATGATTTGGCAATGCAGGCCTTGGTTTGACTCTGTACGGTTTGATTCAGAGTGATCTGGTTCAGTGCTTTGCACACTAATTTAAGGGCCAAATTCAAGGACAGAAACAAGTCTTGCGTTCGAGTAAATACCGTGTGTTGTAATTGTGAATAATCTTCCAGTGGAACACTTGTCCATGTGGCTGTCATATTTGCGTGCTTTAAAATACGTGAATTTTAAAAAGAATTCCTTGACTACGTGACATTTCCTGCAACTTGTGATGGATGCCTGTTGATCAAAAATGACTAATGGTGTCACGAGGCAGAATGTGTGACTGCACCAGCATCTGTGTCTTTGTTATACCTGACCAAAGAGAATTAAAACTGATGATACCAAGCAAAAAGACTATACAGCTAATTTAATTTAGAATAATATCTCCAGCTGGGATTCAAACTGGGTACTTCCCTCAATGAAAGACATTTCTTCCAGTTGTAACTAATAAGCATGTGCTGTTGTTTTAAAAGATCTCTTGTGCTAACTAAAAACTGTGTATGTCACTGGGATAATTTCACATTTCATGCCAAAGGAAGTTTGTCAGTGGTTTTGTGTAAAACAATAATAAGAATTAGTCCTGGTATACATAAGTATTACACATTGCTGTGTATAAGTTGTATTTTGTCATATATACTGACAGCAGCTGTCAGCCACTGAATTTGAAATTCTGTTATAATAGAGCTATGTGTTCACTTTTTGTACAAGTAACAGTCTTTCAGTGGCAAACCTTTAAATATAATATTGCACATATATTTTATAAAACTTATTCATGGACTTAAATAAATCTCTGTTATATGCTATCACAGAGTTACTAAGCAGACATAAATTCTTACTCCTGTAAATACAGGGACTTTACAAAAGGACTGCTATTGTGTATTTTATGTAAGTTTTATATAAACACTAATATCGCAAAATTAAAACCACAGTCACTTACACGAAGGTTGGGAGTTTTATATATGCCCATGTGTCCACCATCCATGCATTAACAGGATGTGGACACACAAGGACATTTTACATTGTCCACCTGAAAACATTAGTATGATTTTCAGTAACTGTGCATATTTCACTTCATTATATCTGCAAAACTTTAAGGGCAACTGTAATTACATGATACTTAAGATAGCTTCATGAAAAATGATTCACAAAAACTATAATGTCAGGAGAGTACAATAGTCACGTCCACACTGTTGTAACATGACTGGACTAACAGTTCAAAATTATTCATTCACAGCAATGAACATCTGAACTGTTCAGAACAGAATCTGCAGTGTGTATGTGTGGTGATGCTCTGTCTTGTTCAAAAGATATTTCATCGAGACTGCAACCAATTTTATGCAGTGAGGTTATGAAGTTATCTTCAGAGTGCCTCATCAATTTTAGAGTTCACATTCTCCCTTATTAGTACTCAGGCTACAGTACAGACAGCACCAAAACACACAAAACAGTACACTGCTGGGTTGGAGCGCCATCTTGGAGGTTTGGGGTATTTGATTTCAATATTTAGCTCTTCAGCAACAATCGCAGTGTGTCGTCAGCAAACCAAACGTTGTACAGAATTCCAGGATTTGCTTTAGTAAAATCAGCAGATGGACAGCTGAAGTGTATCTGAAGATCTTGGTAATGATCACATCAAGTTGATGTCAATTTTTAACATGACGTTTGAAACACATGAAGATGCAGAGGCTAGCTGGTGCAAGAATATGGAGAACAGCTCAGCCTGAGATATATGATAGAGACAAGAACCACAACATGCTGTCTGGTCTGCGCACATGGGAAAGAGTTTAGAGTTGTTTTGTTGGATCACAATTTTATTTGTAATATTGTCAATACATTAGATACATTCTAGACACAAGTAATAACAATGATTGTGATAACAAATGCAAAAAGCAATGAATCAAAAAACCTGCCACTGAACTGCGCAGATCATTGTCATCATGTACATCATTACAAGTACACTCTTATCATAATCAGCAGCATTTTGAAGCAAGAAAAGGCTATTTAAAAGGTGCAAATTATGCATTATAACATAAGTTATAGTAGTCAACATCAATTATCATGCTCGCTGTATGTTATTCACAAGCCAAAAAAATCAGGCCTGGTCGTTATTCACAAGCCAAAAGATTCAGGCCTGGTCGTTCAATGTTTTCTAAGAAAGAATAACAGAAGTGAAGGAAAGGAAATGGAAAAGGAAGAAGAGCAATGAACACTGCGCTTAGATTTGTTCCCTCAGTCATGATCCGAGTTTTTTTCAATTCAATTTTAATGTGATTTTTTTATTATTTATGTTTTGTGTTTATTTGTAGTAAATCCCAGGTCTGACTTCAGATTTTGTAATCCTGTTGTAGAGAATACTCACACTATACACAAGGTGGATGCCTGGTTGTGTAAGGACATTATGTTAGGTCACTTTACTGAGCAGACCTTAATGTTCTCACTACTCAGAATATAACTGTATACAATATAGCCTTTCATTTAGAAGTAAGATGGTTAAGTCTGAAATGTGAGTGAGGACTGTCAGAGTAACTGGATACCAAACGGGCGTGTAGAGGTACTGCTCTATGTGAAGGCAGTTTTCTGTTTCTCTGTCATAACTGAAGTCAACCTCTAATTGTGCTTTGTCTGAAGTGAGCCCTGGATTATTACCTGTCAAGTTGGTCTGGCCTGTTTCTGCCAGCATTATTAAATACATCTGAACTCTCAGACTTCTGTCAATTACTGTGAAAAATACCTACACTTCAGACATAATGTCCCACATTTGCCACTGTTTCTTCATATGTAGTTTCCTTGTTTTGCAATCCTTTTAGATATTTCCTCAATAAATTCCGGTTGCATTTACAGTACTTAACAACAGTATAGGAAATAATACTCAGCAGCAACTTTATTCAAATTACCCTCTGTTAGTGTAACACTGATGGGTTTTAAGTCTTCATGTGTGGAATCTAATCCATTTATTCCTGTAGTAAAGGACTTACTTATGGTGAGTAATAATGAATTTACTTTATTATCAGTACCTTGAACTTGTGCTGCACCCATTTCCAGGGTATGACACTTAACATGGTGGCAGCAGAGTGTATTCAGTTTCATCATCAGAGGCCATCCATGCATGTGCCAACAGCAAGATGAACATTGTTGAGTTCTGAGATTTAGTCAGAGTTAAGACTCAAATGAATTTGTGGTAGGAAGGTCCTGAATCCTCATATGTGTTACGGCTACACTTGTACTTATTTCTGTACATGCTGTACTAATAGTCATAATAATAATAATAATAGTATTGCATACATTTTGCTGGAAATAAACAGGATAAATTCAAATAAAGTCAAGATGCTGACTAGAATTAATAATAAAACCCTTACAAATTAAATAACAGTAAAATTAAAGAGAGAATTCTTGCTGATAATACAGTATTTACAGCTACTCATGTGAATGAATACCCACAAGAATTCCCTACATTGTTAGTACTTTAAAATCCACAATGTTACTGTAATCATCTGAGACAAACAGTATACTATTTTGTATGATTTGCTTGGTGTTGCAGTCTTGTGCAGTTGCAAAGAACTTGCATTAGTGTACATCTACAGAGAATCTTATCAGAATTAAAATCTTTTTTTTTCTTAATGTGAAATATTTGCCATTAATGTTTTCCAACTGGCTGATCACACAGAACTGTTCAGCTTAATGAAGACACACGTGTCAGATACAAAGTTTCTGGGTTGTCAGTGATGTCAGAGTCACAATTTGTGTTGTCATTGCTTTTTTGTGTAAAATACATTAGTGAAAAATATGGTTGTTTCTTAAACTGTAATGTTGTATAGTTTGGGTTCAAGTAAAAAATACTGTCCCCTCAGTCTCACACACCCTCGCATGGGGAGAGTGAGACCCAGTTGCAATCCCTGGTCAAGATGTCAGAAATTTTTTACCGAATCCAAAGCAAACAACTCTGCAATATATGCCAAATCACGGTATCATTTGTAGAACGATTCTCCTTTCTTTCTGTTAATTGTCCTGTTTGGAATTCAATGGTTCATTTCAATGGTGGTGCCTTATTGATGGTGTTTCCCATACCGGTCATAGAAAACACCACCCACAAGGCTCATGCCACGGTTTCAGTAAGCCTGTAAGAATATTTTTGAAGGGTTCCCCAGTGTAAGACTCATCCACTGATCCCAAGATTAAATAAAAAAATATATATATTTTTTTCAATTTCATATTGTTCGTTCTGTATGCTTTGAACTGAATTACAAACTCTTACCAGTACCAACAAATGCCCTGTTCTATGCATTGTGCATTGTACTGATGAATATGCCCCTACATGTTTTGGTGCAACATCTAGGAGCAAATTAATTAGTATAATACACAATACATAGAACAGTGCAATTGTTAGTGCTGATAGAGTTTGTAATTCGTATTATTTTCCAGCTCTTTATAAACCAAAACCATTTTGTGCCAGACAGTTAGAAATATATGCATGGGAGGAAGAGAGGTTGTCCTCTCATGCAACAGCCTACATATTCAGGTCTCAGTGACTAGAATACTGAACCTTACAGGTTGTTCTGTTGAATCCATTCACACAAACATTATGCTTGACTCTTAATCTACAAAATATTGCTTGCCTTGTAATATTGCATGTAAGCAACATATGGTTACTAAGGTTATCCACGAATATGAATAAAATCGTCAGGAACTATGTTGTTTTGCACAGTGACCAGACAAGTAAGAGTTTCGGAATGCACCAACACAAATACACATATACATATAACTGCAGTGTGACAAGACAAAGCTCTGACAGTTTCACTTAACTTCCACACCTCGACCCCCAAAAAAGAAGTCCACATGCACAACACAGAAGTTTTAAAAGGAAGTAAGGAAAGAAAGACAGAAAAGAAAGAAACACTAAAAGGAGGTGAAAGTAACTTCTCTCAAACTGACAGATATTTGTACTCTTAAATAGACAGGAAAAAATAAAAGTCAGTGATTGCAACGTTCCCGGCATTTCTTCTTCTTTTCACTTTGTACTTGTCCAATCACTGTGTGCTGCAACATGTTTGAATACAATTTTTTCCCACCACATCCATGGTATCAAGTCTCAAATACAATTAAATGCTCATCACTTTCTGAAAGCCCACTTTAATATTAGGTAGTATATTAATAAAAGCATTCCATAATATTTTTGTTAGAATAAAAACTGTTCCGTAATTCTGGTAAGTATAGTATGATTTTTGTCCATTGTAAGCCATGGATATTTGAGAACAAAAAATGACATTAGAAGAAGCTATATGGGCTGTATTGCGCAGAAGTAGATATACATACATAGCAAATGGAGTTTCATACCCCAAGGAAACGTAAGTTGATAATGTTATTGCAATATGACCAAAAGTACTACAAAAGTAAACACCCTGTATATTGTTTCCTTTTGGGTCTTGATTAATATTTATGAAACAGAAATGGTTGAAAGACACAGAAGAAAAACTTGACTTACAACATGCATTCGAGGGGTCTAGTCTGGGACATGAGGAAACAGTGCAGCACGTTCAAGCCATAGTCAAAGTTCCTGCACCCATGCCATAACCTATACCATGGGGCCCAAATTTTCGGCCGTAGCAGCCACGGCAGTAGATGTCTCCGTCAGGACCATCGTTCAAGTTGGTGGAGTCCAGAGAGCGACGGCATTCTCCACAGTGGAAGCAGCGTCGATGCCAGATCTGAAAGATGGAACAGGACATTAAATTCTGGGTACCCTACACCCCGTTTATCTTTATCTGTATCTTTATTTACATTTGACATCACTACAGGGTCAAACACAACCCAACAGGACGTTAATAGTTAGTAATATATATCATAAAAAGGCATAAAAACATACAAATAAAAGTCTGATTTTATTACATGCTGACAAAATTCAAACCAAAATGTCCTGATATTCAGTGTGGCACAGCAGTTCTCAGCTTGTAATATTTGAAGAATTCAGGCAAAAAAACCTGGCCCTATAACTCCGGCAGTACATAAAAATCCAACTCATCCTCACACCTCAAATTACACATTTCTTTTTTCTCTAAACTCTTCCTCATTGATTTTAATTAGGCTCCTCTTTCTCCCTAGCATGCACCTTTGGTGCCCGTTTTCCACTCTTCCAGAGATCAGCACTTAAGAATTTCCACTTTTGTGTCTCAATTTCCATTGGCAAATTGGCTATTGCTGGAGGGGAGGGGAGGGGTGTATCTGTTTGCTTGAGGCTCTTGTGTGATTCTCCCCTGTCTTATTCTTTTGGTTATCACACCTTTTAGGTTGACAATTCTGTTCAAACATTTGGAGGGAACATACTGTCTCTGTCTTCATGGTGATTTAATTATGCTTTGGTGGATACTGCAGTGACAGGAAGGAGGACATATGTCACTTATACACATGGAGATTGCAAGGATTGTGGCCAATCAGGGCTGCACAAAGCGAGAAGGGATCGATCTTGTACAAAGCCAATAGGAATTGGGAGTTTAATGTTGTTAGCTCACTTCCACGGGTACAGACGCTTAGAGAAAAAGCAATGCCCATGTATGAAATTACATTTCATCATGGATGGATAGACATGTCTAATGAATCCATGTGCCAGCTGTATTCATTTTAAGAGAATGTATGTAATTCATGGTTTGCAAACAAAACATGAATCATTAATATGCAAAACAACACTTACCCTGTTCTTGCTGATCATCTGCTCAGCAGCATATACAACAAAACCACATCGTGGACAGCCCTGTCCTTGAGGTGCCTTAAATCCTGTTGTGGGCTTGGTGTCAGGGCTAAATTAACAGAAAATGTAAGACAAATTAATTTAATTCATAGTTCATGATAGGGGGAAGATAATGGTGTTTGCAAATGTAAAGCTGCATTGCAGCAGAACTGTAACATGTGACAGGACAGTTTCACAACTCAAAATTTGTCCTGCACATGAATCCACTTTTCTTGCCATGATAGTAAATCAGGACAAATAAAAGCATTACTACCACAGATTTGGTAAAATGTCACATGTTGATGCGTAGGAGCTACACTAACAGACAGCACCATGGGCCAGGTACTTACTACACTGACATTCAGCGCCATGGGTCAGGTACCCACTACACTGACAGACAGTGCCATGGGCTAGGTACCCACTACACTGACAGCACCATGGGCCAGGTACCTACTACACTGACATTCAGTGCCATGGGCCAGGTACCCACTACACTGACAGCACCATGGGCCAGGTACCTACTACACTGACATTCAGCACCATGGGTCAGGTACCCACTACACTGACAGACAGCGCCATGGGCCAGGTGCCCACTACACTGGCATTCAGCGCCATGGGCCAGGTACCCACTACACTGACAGCACCATGGGCCAGGTACCTACTACACTGACATTCAGTGCCATGGGTCAGGTACCCACTACACTGACAGACAGTGCCATGGGCCAGGTACCCACTACACTGACAGCACCATGGGCCAGGTACCTACTACACTGACATTCAGCTCCATGGGTCACATACCCACTACACTGACAGACAGTGCCATGGGCCAGGTACCCACTACACTGACAGACTGCGCCATGGGTCAGGTACCCACTATACTGACAGCGCCATGGGCCAGGTACCCAAAAAAAGGCGAAAGATTTGCCTGCATATTAACAGCAAAGAACGGGACTTAACCATCTTACATGTTATGTGATGGTAAGTAGGATGGTGTGGGGTAATAACAGTGGCATGAACAGGTGACAAATATCTGATGAATAGTATTTTTGTGTGACTGGTCAGCTAAGCCAAAATTATGATGCCTGGTCATAAGATATGTCAAGAGAAAGATCTTCACACAACTCCCTCAGAGAAATTTACCCCACTATTATTTATAAGTCAACTGACAAGATAAATTTTTCAGAAAGGATGTTCTGATAGTCACTTACTAAGAAATAGTTGATTCTCCATTGGTAGACACCAGAGTAGGAGCATGGCCATAACCAAAGCCCTTGGGACCAAACTTCTTTGAATAGCATGCCTTGCAGTATACCTCACGGTCAGGACCATCACATGCCAGTACTGAATCCAGAGGTCTATGGCAGTCTGCACAATTGAAGCACTTCTTGTGCCACATCTGGTTAAATTACAAGCAAACTGAAGTGAGTGAAATTCAAGGCATTCGTGGTGGTGGCTGTGAAACTTATAGATTTGTAAGATGAGATTCTTGTAGTTTGTAACATACATGTAAGTGTTGTGGAGGAATATATTGCCTGCATCTTCAGGGTAGAAGATCAAGCCATGCAAGGAACAGGTGCTCTCTTATACAATGAAGAGGGGATAAGAACAGAAACTGTGAACAAACCAGTGGGAACAGCAATGATAACCTGTGGCAGTGGTGTGGCTAAATTGGAACCCACTGGAACCCGCTGGAACCCATGGGAATGGCAAAACTAAATGGAAACCTGTAGAAATGGTCTAACTAAATGGAAACCTGTAGGAATGGTCTAATTAAATGGAAACCTGTTGGGGTGGGATAATTAATGGTATCCTCTGGGAAGAGTAAAATTGGAAAGCTGGGGAGTGTTATAATTACAGGGTACCTTTGGGAGCAGTATAAATGGGAAACAGTGGCAGTGGTATGGCAACTGGTGGGAGTGGCATAGCTGAATGGGAACCTGTAGCAGTGGCACACATGCACACAGTTACATGGAAACTCGTGGCCCTCAAAAGAGTAACCAAAGGACCTTAACTCTCTTCACATTCTTTACAATTTACATGCTACCTGTCTTCCTGTCTTTCCATTCCCACTTACTTGCACTGCTCCTGTTTGCTCACTCTCTGACAGCTCTTCCCTGCATCACTGACAATTATTTAATTCCTCATAGCTTACTTCCTACCCTGAAGATGGAGCCAGCAGGTAGGTACCTACCTAACTAATCAAATGACAAAACATCCGAGAAGACAATAATCTTCAAAACTAAGTGGAATTATTTAAATACTATATAAATACTGTTACTTACAACAAAGGCCCTACTACTGCCTGTCAATGTGTGTAACTACTTTACACACAACTCAGTCAGGACAGACAACTGACAGGAGAGATGCATTTGAATAAATCAAAGGGATACAAGATAATATTTTTTTCATGACTATTTCCAGAATGACTACGGGATCTATCACAGCTGTTCGGGGACTCCTTCATGATGATAAAAATAAATGCAATGTCATATAAAACTCACAAAATTTGAATTACTAGTATAAGAGAGCTTCATGTACCGTTCCTTTGGCGAGCTGCTGTTCAGCAGCAAATACAGCACCTCCACATCGAGGACACCCCTGACCAGCTGGTGCCTTGATGGATGTTGTATCAGGATTGTAGTACGGTCGAAAACTTGAGATCTCTTCCTCCCTACACACAGCAAGAGTGTCAACATCAAATTAAAACTGTTATGTGATTAGCACTTAAAACACTGTTCTATCAAGAAATACATCCAACATGTAAAACACATTCAGGGTGCAGATTGTGGGCCACTTTCATTCTGCTGTCACAAAATATTCTCTGATTTCACAGAACACAGTCTTTCAGAAACCAACATTTAGGCACCTAGTTCAGATACTGCCTACCCTTTATGCAACTCAACAACTCCAACACTGTTCCATATCCTGTATCGAATAATCTAAATCCACACTGTAACACTGAATTTGCTTAAAATCTTTTTTAATATTATCCACACTAAGGCATATCTTTCTTTTAGTTCTTCCAACTGAAATTTTATGCACAGTTCAATGTCTCTAGTGCTTACAACAACACCTGTGACCCGCAAGTATTTTTTCTTGATTTCATCAACCTCATAACATTTTGTAAAGAGTATAAATGAATTTTCAGAGCATAATGGAATGCCACCATCTGGACACACAAGATGCAGTCTCATAACTACATGTTACAAACCCCCATACTGAAGCTATGTCTATAGTAGACATATTTCAACTTACGTAAGTCCATCAGTCTGGAGGAAACCTGATCCACAAGCAAAACCGTACCCATGCGGGCCAAACTTCTTGCCATAGCATGTCTTACAGTAGACATCACGGTCAGGTCCATCACATGCTAGAATTGAATCCAAGGTTTTGGTGCAATCACGACACTTGAAACACTTACGATGCCATTCCTGAAAATAAAACAGAATATAATTTTAAAATGCACTGCTACCATGTACACCAGGGGACCGCGGTGGGGTGGCACAGTGGTTAAGGTGCTGTGCTACAAATCGGAAGGTCGCTGGTTCGATCCCAGCTGGTGTCAGTGGATTTTTCATTGACATAAAATCCTTCCGATCGCACTATGGCCCTGGGTTCGACTCAGCCTC
>Ga0123355_10013920_pt1 | contig 12542 bp, 12 predicted proteins | sample TergutEmb28metaG_3_FD_89872 | JGI IMG/M metagenome (GOLD analysis project Ga0123355, IMG submission 89872) | Embiratermes neotenicus P1 segment gut microbial communities from Petit-Saut dam, French Guiana - Emb289 P1 | ecosystem: Host-associated > Arthropoda: Insects > Digestive system > Gut ...
ATGGTATCGGAGGAGAGGTTTTCTACTTTGGCAAGTTCCGGAGATTCGTCCTCCATGGTGGCTATGGCGTAATTTACTTGCTGGTCGGTTATGGTTTCCTTATGAGCCAGGGCAACCAGATGGCTCAGGACTTTCTGTGCTTTTTCCGGCTTGGAGGCAGGGGAGTTGGATATAATTTGTATGACATCGTCGCGATTTATTATTGTTACTTGAAAAGTCTGCTCTATTTTGCGAACATGCTCGTCCAACTTGCCGAAGACATTGTGTATCAGGTGGTTTGGAATGTTCAAATGTATCGCTCCTAATTCCATGCCGCTGGCGGCTGTACTACCCTGCGGCAAGTTCGTCTTTTTTACGCTTTCCTGTTGATGCTCTGATATTTTACCATAGAATATGAAGGAATTGCCACCTCTTGGTGAGACATGATAAAATAAAAAATGTTTCGCCTGTAAGGCGAGGGGATTCCAATTTGCAGGTAATAAAAAAGGAGAGCCATCATGCACATGATAAAAACTATATTAAAACCCAGGCTTACATTGAATATTCCCATATCTGTCACGCTTATCATACTTGCGGCACTTTTTGTAACTTTTGCCACATTTGTTGTGCAGCCCCAAAACATGAACGATATTTTTATAAATTTTAGGGAAACAAACTATCTTAATTTTCTGCTTAACTTGCTGCCGGTATTATTTTTGATGTTGCTGGTTTTTTTTGCGTCGGGCAGTGCGGCTCTTTCTGCTGGCAGTATTTCCTTTCTATTTTTAGGACTGAGTCTTGCCAACCGTTTTAAAATTTTGCTCCGCAACGACCCTTTGTTCCCGTGGGAACTTTCCATGGGGGCAGAAGTTTTTACTATTCTGTGGACTTCTGCCACTTCACTGCTGCTAATGGGAAGTGCTTTTGTGGTGGTTGCGGTTCTTTCTGTTGTTATTGCGACCTTGATAATTCGTACAAAAAAAATGCGACCGTACATTCGCATCGTTGGTGTGGCGGTTGCGACAGCTGTTGTTTTTATAGGCAACTCAACCATTTACCATAATGTCGAACTTATGAACAGCATGCACGTAAACGGCAGCAGATTTAACCAGACAGACAATTTTGTTTCGCGCGGGTTTATATACAGCTTTATTTTTGCACACAACACACAACGGCTTTCTATGCCCGCGGATTTTGATTATGCAAGACTTAATGCCGCGCGTGACGTAACCAATGTGCCTCCTGTGACCGATGAAATTGCGCGCCCGCATATTATTATGATAATGGGTGAGGCATTTTCCGAAATGGGGCTGCACCCGCAAGTCTGCTTCGACGGCTTCGATTATCATCCGCAGTATTACTGGCGGCAACTGATTGCGCATGAAAATACTGTTCATGGACAGCTTATCGTACCAAACTGGGGCGGCGGCACGGGGGATACAGAATTTGATGTGCTTACGGGGCTTAACACCCGTGCTTTACGCGGCGTGCCGTTTTCATACAGGTTGATAGACAATTACTTTGATGCGATGCCACATATGCTAAACGGGCTTGGCTACCGCAGTATCGCTATGCATCCGGGTTTTGGGTGGTTTTACAATAGGCAGAATGTCTACCGCTTTTTAGGATTTGAGCATTTTTATTGCGAGAGCTACTTCGACTGGCAAACGCAAAACAAGGGCGGTTACATTTCCGAAGAGGCCACCATTGACAAGTTGTTCGAAATTTGGCACAGGCATTTGGCAGAGTACCCCGGTGTGCCACTGTTTAATTTTACCGTAACGATACAAAACCATGGCCCATATCACGAAATGTATGGTACCCGCACTAATTTTGCAACCAGTCTTGAGTTTGACGCAAGCGAAATGGACCAAATGTCGAACTACTTCCACGGCCTGCGGGACGCGGATATGCAGCTGCAGCGGCTGGTGGAATATTTCGAAAACAGCGACGAGCCGGTTGTGCTGGTGTATTTCAGCGACCATTTGCCAGGGCTTTCTGCCGGAATTAATGCGCAGTTTTTCCCGGATGTATATGAACATGGTAGTTTTGGCAGTTTTGCGCGGCTGCATACCGTGCCGTTTATCATTTGGCAAAACAGCGCGGCAAAAGAAATAACCCCCATTGCCATCAATCGCGAAGCGGCATGGATGCCGCAGGATATGACCATAGGGGCTAATTTTTTGGGAGCGTACTTGCTGGAACTTTTGGAGTTTGGCGGAGTGTCGGCCTTGATGGATTATGCAAATGTGCTAAGGACACAATTCCCCATTATCCTTGAAGAGATGGCGGTGTGCCATTGCGGTACGGCCTCTCTTTTCTGGACGGCGGAGGCGTTGTATGTTTATCGGGACTGGCAGTTTGATTTGGTGTTTAATTAGCTGGCGGCGTACCGCTACCAATTGGTACCGATTCCACCGTAATAACAACCTGCTTATCAATCCGCTCATGGGTAACCAGCAGCGCGTTCACCCTAACGGCATTCTCCATTTCTGAAAAATTTACCCGCCGTTCCACAATATCAATCCCAAAATCAAACTCGCGCAATATGCGTCCGGTTATCATTACATCCGCAAGCTCCTGTGCTTCTTCCACTGTGCGGGTACGCGGACTCCATGCAAATTCCGAATAAACGGTACGGCTTAACACAAACGGAAGCGGGTAATTGCCCGATACACCGGGCTGGTGGTATGTCGTTATTTTATCATACGACGCAAATGAATTTCTTCCGCCTGGCAGGTTGAAACTCCTGCCGCCGAAAAAAAGCAACTCGACAGACCGTTCTGTTACTGTTTCCCCTGTATGAATTTTTGCCGAGTACGTAAGCGGTACCGAAAATTCCATGGGGTAATACCGCCGCGCCCACACTTCCGCATAGGCGTGGGCGTACACCACGGGGGTGCCTGGGGTGTCGGGTTCGAGTTCCATACGGCCGCTCACCAGCATTTCGCCTTCGCGTACGACGTCGCCTGTGCGTACCATCGGTGCGCCGCTCCATGCAATTACATGGGTAACGAGGCCGTCCTTGGTAGCCACCACATGGGCGGGAATTTGGCGGTTTATAACTTCCTGCGGAGGCAGAATTTCCGCCAAGCGAACAGTAGTGCGTGTGCCGCGGGTATAGACATTTGCCCAGCTTATTTCCGCAAAATTGGTCAGCAGCGACTGCTGCAAGGCTGTATTGTTTAAGCGGAACTTCGAAGCTCCCACCCGCAGGCCTTGTTCTTGCAAGAACACTAATACCGCCTCGCTATCCAAAGTCTCGTTACCCTCGACTTCTATCCGCCATACGAAAGTTGAAAGCACGAACAGCGCGGCGATAAAAAATGCCACTCCGCTCATAAGCAATTTGCGCTTACGATATCGGTGCAGCAGAAAGGGTAGTCCATTTTTTTCGATTATCTTTGTGCGGCATTTTGTTTTGCGGGCGCAGCCTTTTAGCATTTTAAAGCCCTTGATGGTTACGCTTAGTTCGATGCCCTCGGGGGTACGTTTTGCGTCCCATAGGTACACGCCTCGGTAGGCGGCCATATTCATGAAACGCTCCAACCCGAAGCCTATTACTTTTATCCGCACGTATCCTTTTGCGTATTGCCATGTGTTAAGCATCATCTTTTATTCCATTCCTTTCAGTCGAGCGAAGACCTCCAAATCGGTTTATTCATACGAAACACCCGCCACGCGTCCGGTTATAAGCAGATTTTCCGAGGTTATTTGTTTAAGTATGAGACGTTCGCCATTTACTACTACTATCCCGGCGCGGGTGCGGATACGGATTTTTGTGTCGGTAAACTCCAGTAGGGCTTTGTAGTTTTCTATGGAAAGTTCGCCCCGGCCTGTTGTTGTTATCACGGGCATATCCAGGGCGATTTCTTTTGGTAGGGAAAGAGCGGTTACCATTTTTTCTTTGAGGTTTTGCATGAAAAAAACACCTCCCTGCGCGAATTTGTTTAACTAAAACTCGCACGAATATTGTAGTATATGCGGGAGGTGTTTAGGGTTATGCTATTGTAGGGGTACGCGGCATTCTGATTTGAGGAGAATAAGTGACAAAAGGCATCGTCTTTGCGGAAAACGAAGCGGCTAAGTAGATCCATAACTCGGTCACGCTTGGAGAATTAGTGAAAGCAAAATTTCAACTGGTGACTGTGAGTCACCAGTTGAAATTTTCGGTTGGTTATTTACATTCCACTACATATCCCGCTCGTTATATCCAAAATTTTTCAGCAAAAAGTCGCTGTCTCGCCAGTTTTTCTTCACTTTAACCCAAAGTTCCAAGAAAATGGGCGAACCCAGCAGCCTTTCTATATCACGGCGGGCAGATGTGCCTATTTTCTTTAGCATGTCGCCGTTTTTGCCTATTATTATTGCCTTGTGAGACTCTCTTTCGCAAAAAATTGTCGCGCCTACGTCTATTAGGGAATCGGGGTCTTGAGTGCGGGGCTTCATGCCGGTTATATCCACCGCAAGGCCGTGGGGGATTTCCTCTTGCAAAAACCTTAATGCTTTTTCGCGAATAATTTCCGATGTTATTTGCCGTTCGGGCTGGTCGGTTATCTGGTCTTCCGGAAAGTACATAGGCCCCGGTTCAAGCATACCGCGCAGGGATTGCAGCAGGGCATCGGTGTTTTCGCCGGTTAGGGCAGACAGAGGGATTATTTCCTTGAAGTCGAACGCCTTGCTGTAGCCTTCGATTACGCGCAGCAACCCTGGCTTATCTACGGTGTCTACTTTGTTTATTACCAAGTACACAGGAGTTTTTACGCCTGCCAGGCTTTGCATTATCGCAATATCATCGTCATGGATTTTACCCCGTGGCTCTACCATGTAGACGATTGCGTCTACTTCGTTTATGGCGGTATTGGCACTTTTGACCATGTAGTTACCAAGCTTGGTGGTGGGTTTGTGAATGCCCGGCGTATCTATGAACACAATTTGATAATCGTAGCCTGTTAAAATGCTGCGAATTTTGTTACGGGTGGTTTGTGGCTTTGGTGTTACGATGGCTATTTTTTCGCCTATGAAAAGATTCATTAGTGTGGACTTGCCTACGTTTGGACGGCCTATAATTGCGCAGAAGCCGGAACGGAACTCGTTTTTCATTTGTCACCTCGTGGTTTTGTATTATGACTATATTTGCCGGAAAGTATAACATAAATGTCGACTTGACGCATATAGTAATTGAGTGTATGCTTACAATATACTAAAAAGGAGGTTATACATATGTATTGTGAAAATTGCGGAGAAAGACACGTAGACGGAGCAGCGTTTTGCCTAAAATGCGGTACTCCTGCTTTAAAAGGCAATGAAGGCGCACCGGTGGTTGAAGCAGTAGCAGGAAGTGCTCCGGCAGTAGAAAGCGCGCCACCCCCAGCAGGCGGTACGACAATTAATCTTCCGCCAATAAAGATACCGGATTCCGGGCAGTTTAACCAATTCATTAAGTTTGAAATAATGATTACCCCAATTATTTGGAAAGTTATTTACGTCCTTGGGTCTATAGCTATCATTATCGGGATGTTTGTGATGATGGCTATGCTCGATGGTGCAGCAGGCTTTTTCTCTGCATTGTTTGGCGGTCTGGCTATGCTTGTTTGGTATCGTATCGTGTGTGAGCTAATGATATTGCTATTCTCTATCCATAAGGAACTGGTGGCAATTAGAAGAAAGTAATCAAAAAAACAATCAAAAAAAGCTGTTGCCTTATGTGTAAAGCAGTAAGGCAACAGCTTTTTTTATGTGCTGGGAAATTGCTCTTTACGAAACGCGCGCGCAACACGCGCTTTATTTATTTCCTACGTTTATTACGTCTATTAATCCCGGCAATACGGTCACTGGAGAACTTTTGCCAAGATTTCAATTTCTCCTCGAAAGAAGCAGCTTGTGCCGGTGAAATTACCACAGGGGTGTCGTTTGTATAGCCAATGCTCTCGTATTCTTCGTCCGCGTTGGCTGTAAGCTGCGGCACATCCTTCATAGATAGCGAAATTTTGCCGCTGGCGGCATCTATAGATACCACGCGTACCAAAACTTCATCTCCCACGCCAATGATGTCTTCCACACTTTGGATAAAACCGTTGGCAATTTGGGAAATGTGAACCAGGCCGGGTACCCCGCCTGGCAAAGATACTATCGCACCAAAAGGTTTAACTTTCAGCACTGTTCCGTCATATATTTCCCCCACTACCACTGTCGGCTTTGTGGATTGATCTTCCATGTGTTCACCCGTCACTTTCTATATTAGAATTCTTCGAAAACCAAAGACTGCATGCGACAATGTTTCGGAATCAGGGAGCATTTTCTCGTGCCAATTCAAGTTTCCGAAGAAGTCTACTATGGCACAAAAAGAAATTTGCTTTTGCACCATGGATTTATAGTAAATTATAGCACATCAATCCCGCAACTGTCCAGAATAAGACTCCACAACTGGTCGCGTCCGTCGCGGGTTTCGCTTGAAAATGCCAAAGGCGGTTCGGGCGCGCCAAGGTTGCGGCGTATTATGCCCAAATGCTTTGGTACTTGGCTGCGTTTTAGCTTGTCGGACTTGGTTGCCACTAATGTGAACGGTATATTGTAATGCTCGAACCAATCGTATAGCATTTTGTCGTTGGCGTTAGGCTCGTGGCGTATATCCACCAATAGGAAGACGCGCTTTAGCTGGGGGCGGTTTTGCAAGTAGCCTTCCACCATTTCGCCCCATTTTGCGGATTCGGATTTGCTTATGCGTGCGTATCCGTACCCGGGCAGGTCTACAAAGTAGAGCTTGCTTTCCACATGGAAGAAATTTATTGTGCGGGTTTTTCCCGGTGTGCCGCTGGTGCGAGCCAGGCGTTTGCGGCCAAGCACCGCGTTAATAAGGGACGACTTGCCCACGTTGGATTTGCCTACAAAAGCGACTTCCGGCCAGTTTGTGTCGGGGTATTGGTCGGGCTTTACCGCGGTTTTTGCTATATCTGTGTTGTTTATGATTATCACGATAATTTACCCCGATAGTAGACCTTCTTGCCTTTCTGCACAAGGATGTATCCGTCCTTAAAGTCTGCTTCTGCGATAATTTGTTCATGTGATGTTATTTTTTCGCCGTTAAGGCTTACGCCGCCGCCTGCAATAAGCCGTCTGCCCTCTCCACGGGATGGGATAAGCTTCATGCGCTCAAGCACCTCTATAGCGGTTAAACCTGCGGGGATGTCCACACATGGGACGGAGTCGAGGTCCATTTCCGCGCCCTTAGAAAACAGCGCGTGTGCGGCGGCACGTGCTTTGTCGGCTTCTTCTTGGCCGTGGACAGTTTTTGTTATTTCGTATGCAAGTATTTCTTTTGCTTTGTTGAGCTCGGCACCTTGCCATTTTGCCATTTCGTTTATCTCGTCCATTGGCAGGAAGGTGAGGAGTTTTAAATTGCGGATTACCGTTACATCTTCGGTATTGCGCCAGTATTGGTAGAAATCATACGGCGGGGTTTTGTTAGCGTCAAGCCACACGGCGTTGCCTGCGGTCTTGCCCATTTTTGTGCCGTCCGCGGTTGTGAGAATAGTTAGCGTCAAGCCGTACACGCTTTGTCTGTCTACCTTGCGTACCAAGTCCACACCGGCGATGATATTCGCCCACTGGTCGTTGCCGCCCAACTGCAAGCGGCATCCATGACGGCGGTACAACTCTAAAAAGTCATACGCCTGCATTAGCATATAGTTGAACTCCAGCATTGTGAGGCCGCCCTCAAGCCGCGATTTATATTCCTCTGCCGCCAACATGCGGTTTACAGAAAAATGCACGCCATATTCCCGTAGAAAGTCTACATAGTTGAGGTCAAGCAGCCAGTCGTTTTCGTCCATTATGGCTTTGTCGTTATCGTATTCGATAAAGCTCTGGAATTGCTTTTTAAAAGCCGCGATATTGCCAAGCACCGTTTCCTTAGTCATGACGCGGCGCATGTCCGTACGGCCCGATGGGTCGCCAATCATGCCTGTTCCTGTCCCCATTAGGGTGATGGGGCGATGGCCGGCTCTTTGCAAATGGGAAAGTGCCATAAGCGTTAGGAAATGCCCGGCGGTTAAACTATCCGCCGTGGGGTCGTAACCGACATAGAATGTCACGCGCTCTTTGCTCATTAGCTCGCGGAGTTCTTCTTCATGGGTGCATTGGGCTATAAAGCCGCGTTCTTTTAGTACATCGTATGCATTAGGCATTGCACGGACGTCAGACGCGGTGTCAAAAGTATTAGGCATTTTTCTCAACCTCCTGCATGGCTTGTAATGTCTCGTTTAGTAACTCGTCAAGTTCCCATCCCAACTGCTCCGCGCCTTTCTTTATAACATCGCGGGAGCAGCCTGCGGCAAATTTTTTATCCTTGAATTTTTTCTTCAAACTGGAAAGTTCCATATCGAGTGTGCTTTTGCTTGGGCGCATCAACGCTGCCGCACCGATAAGCCCTGTTAGTTCGTCTATGGCGAACAGGATTTTCTCCATAATGTGCTGCGGTTCGTGCGGGGTGCCTGTCATGCCGAATCCGTGGCTCATTGCGGAGTGAATGATGTCCTCGGATACGCCTTCGGCCTTTAGCAGCTCTTCGCCTTTTACGCAGTGCTGGTCCGGGTATTGCTCAAAGTCCGTATCGTGAAGCATCCCTACAACGCGCCAGTATTCTTCGCGAGTGGGGTCGTGTTTTTTGGCAAAATAACCCATCGCGCCCGATACCGCCATACCGTGCTGTAGGTGGAACGGTTCGCTGTTGTACTTTTCCAAGATTGTTTGTGCCGTTGGTAAATTTGTCATTTGGACATCTCTCCTTTGCAATTCTAAATAAAGCCCCCGCCGTACAAAACGACGAAGGCTTTTAAATGGGGGGATGGGCGGAGAAGGATTTGAACCTTCGAAAGCTTAGCTAACGGAGTTACAGTCCGTCCCCTTTGGCCACTCGGGAACCCGCCCGGACAAATTGAGTATTGTAAGGCAATGCCTTAGCGCAGTAGATAATATCACAAGAAAATGTCAATTGCAAGGGGTTGGCCGGAAAAATTTGTGAAAGAGCTGATAGTGTTTTTGAAATTTTATTAGACTTCTTCTAAAATCAAGGTAAGCGAGCGAAAATGTTTCGAAATCAGAGCGCGTTTTCGCTCGCCGATTCCAATTTCAGAAGAAGTCTATTATCAAAACAATTACCTGTTTAACACATGCGTTACGTACTCTGCCATGGCCTCGTCAAGATATCTCGCCCACATGTCGAGCATTTCCTGCGCGCCCATTTGGCCTGCCATAACTTGCTGCATGGCCGGCTCAATGTTTCTGGATGCAATTGTTGCAAACTCAGGCAGGAAGATTGGGATGTCCATAGATGTGGTGCCCGGTGCCGCAAGAGCTTCCATCATTATGGTGATATGCTGCAGTTCCGATACCCATGCTTCGTCCATTACTTGGCCATTGGTTGGAAGCTGGCCTATGGTTTGGTTCCAATGGCCGTTGTTTTCTTGTGAAAGTATGAATGTTAAAAATTCCCATGCTTCTTCCGGATGTGGTGTACCGGCAAAAATCATGTAACCGATGCTGGATGTAGCAAGGTTGCGGTGGCCGTGTTGGGATACAGGTGGCGGAATAGCCACAAACATATCATAGCTGTCAAAATTGTCTACATGGTTCTGGTACGAACCTAGATTATGCACAAGTGTCGCACTAATGCCCATGCCGAAGTTTGCTGCAATTTCTGTCCAACCGGCTGTTATGTCTGCCTCGGGGGTAAAGTCGCCGTATAGGTTAAAGTATCTTTCGGTAAACGCAACGTTGGCGGGTCTGTTGATGGTTGAACGATTGTTTTCGTCAAATATAGGCTCGCCGGAGAAGCTGTACAGCATTTGGAAAAATGCATGCGCGCCGCCGCTTCCGCCGCGGATTGTATGACCGTAACGAAGCTGGTCTCTGTCTGTCAATGTTTCTATTACATGGAAGAATTCGTCCCAGGTGTTAGGTAGTCCAAGGCCGTGTTCTTCAAGCCAGTCTGCACGTACCCAAATTGTTTGGGTGTTTACGCTGGTAGGCATCATAAAAATTGAACCGCAAGGAGCGTTGCTTCTTACGCTGGCTATTGTGGAGGGCAGCATGTAATCTCTGCCTTCCCAATTGTCAAAAAATTGGTCGAGTGGCAATAACGCGTCCCGCAGAATAAAGCTGGAAAGCCAGTTTTCTTGCAAGCCGCCGATATCAGGGGTTACGCCGCCTGCTATGGCTACGTTGTATCTGTCCATTGCGTCCGCTTGAGGGATACCTGTGTACTCGACATAAATTCTGTCCTGGGACTCGTTAAACCTTCTTACCATGTCCTGTAGAATCGGTGAACGGGTAGGGTCGGCGTTTTCGTTCCAGAAAGACAGGCGAACTACTTCCGCGGGGGCTGGAGGTGCGGGTTCGGGAGCGGGAGTTGTGGCCGGGGCAGGTTGCGCAGGGGTTGCTGTCGGTGCTGCCGGTTGGGTTGCGTTGTTACCGCCGGTACATGCTCCAAGGGCAAACATTAGGGCAAGCACAAGGGCAAGGAAACCGATTTTCATAATTTTTGACATTACTGTCATCCTCTCTTTTTTTGATTATCCTTTAACAGAACCTGCGGACAGGCCTGCGATAAGATACTTTTGCAGATACATGAACATTATAAGTGCGGGTATTAATGATATAATGCTTCCCGCCGCAAGTATGCCATAGTTAACGGAGAATTCGCCTATTACGGTTCTAAGCCCCACAGGCAGGGTGAAATTGGCGCGGCTTATGGTAAACATGAAAGCGAACAGGAATTCGTTCCATACACCAACGAAGGAAAACGCGGCGGTTGCCACAATCCCGGGTAGCAGAAGCGGAATTACCGTTCTAAAAATGGCACCTATCTTGCTGCATCCGTCAATTGTGGCGGCTTCTTCAAGCTCTATGGGTATGCCGCTTATGAAACCCCGCATCAAAATAGAGTTGAAAGAGAGCTGCATTGTTGTGTTAATTATTATCAGCGAAAGCGCGCTGTCCAGCAGGTTCATATTTCTGAAAATAATAAACAGCGGAATTATTAGCATGGCCGCGGGCAAAAATTGCGTACTAAGGAGCATGAACATAAACGCGTTTTTGCCTCTAAACTTGAAGCGGCTTAGTGCGTAGCCTACAAAAATGGAGAAAAATACTACGAATACGACACTTACCAACGCCACAATCAAGCTATTTTGGAAATATATCGAAAAGCCCACGGTATGCCACGCGGATACAAAGTTTTCGAAAGTTGCCGGGTTTGGCAGATACTGAATGGGTATCCGGATAATATCTCTTTCAAATTTAAGAGACGTAACCACTGTCCAATACAGCGGGAAAAGTGTGAATACCAAAATTACAAGCAGCGGCGTATAGAAACAAAGGATTCTCTTTGGCCAATAATGTTTTGTCTTTATCATGGCTAATCCTCCTTCCCGAATCGGCTTATCTTCAAGTACCCCACCGCGAAGATAAACAAGATGAAGAAGGACACAACCGACAGTGCGGAACCATAGCCAAAGTTTTGGTCACGGACGGCGGTGTTAACTATATACATGCTTAAAGTAGTGGTAGCGTTGGCAGGGCCTCCGCCGGTTAGGTTCATGATAAGGTCGACACTGTTAAATTCCCAAATTGCGCGCAACAGGGTTGCCAAAACGATGGATTCTTTCAAGTGAGGCAATGTTATGTACATGAATTTTTTTACACTGCCGGCACCGTCTACTTCGCTGGCTTCGTATATATCTTGCGGTATGGTTTGAAGCCGGGCGAGAATCATTATTGCGAAGAAAGGTATGCCGCGCCATACTTGCGCGATTACAACCGCAGGAAATACGGTGTCTATGTTGCCGAGCCACGCGATATTGCGGTCGGTTATGCCTATGGTTGTGAAAATTGCATTGATAATGCCCATGTGCTGGTTGTACATGAGGTTCCACATCATAGCCGTCAACACACCGGATATAGCCCACGGATAGAACATTATGGTGCGCACAACCCCGCGCAAACGGAAGGTTTGGTTAAGTAGAAGTGCGACAATCATACCAAGGACAAGCTGCAATACGACTTGGCTTGTTACCCATTGCAGCGAAACCACCATGCTTGAGCGGAACAACGGGTCATTTGTAAAAATTCTTCTGAAATGTTCCAGCCCCGCAAAGCCTTCTACCCATGGCCGCATATGGTTTTGGTGTTGCATACTGTAGTAGAATACGTTGGTTATCGGGTAAAACAAAAAGGCCACGATTAGGATAACCGCCGGAGCTATGAATAGATAAGCCAGAAAAGTATCGTTTTCGAGGATGTTTTTTCGCGGCTGTTTTTTTAATGAATCGCTGGTCATAGTTTGCCCACCGTTCTTTTTGTTTTATAGTAATTTCAACTGGTGACTGTGAGTCACCAGTTGAAATAATTTTTAACAGGCCAGGGAGTTTATCTAAAATGATTAGGGTGTGTTCGATAATTCGCTTGTACCGAATTTTAGTGTAAATTTTGTGCTAGGCTAGGAGCAAAAAGCCGCACGTACCCAGAGGTACGTAAGGGTTTTTGCGACAACGCATAGCGCAATA
>Ga0123355_10013921_pt1 | contig 12542 bp, 6 predicted proteins | sample TergutEmb28metaG_3_FD_89872 | JGI IMG/M metagenome (GOLD analysis project Ga0123355, IMG submission 89872) | Embiratermes neotenicus P1 segment gut microbial communities from Petit-Saut dam, French Guiana - Emb289 P1 | ecosystem: Host-associated > Arthropoda: Insects > Digestive system > Gut ...
GCCACTTGGTGCACTGAGTGGCGACGTTGCCAGCTCTCTATCATAGCGCATGCATTCACGTAGTGCCATCTGTTCGCGGTCTGTGGAAGTAGTCTGGGAACTTTTTGATACACCTACGTATATGTTATGTAACACCTTTCTAGATATAACTCCCACTACCTAGATCTAGCTTTAAGACTACATCTGTATAGCCCTCGTACAATCATACCTTCATTGTACAATAAGATCTAATATATCTTTAGAACACATGAAGTTGCATTAATTCCTTTAAATATTTTAGGTATGCTGTATTGCCTGATGATGGCTCCTTCCTGCAGAAACATGTTGTGAAACTAAATTATGTGTTTAATAAACATTTTTAGCTGTGACTGATGATGGCCTTATGCTCTGTTGTTGTTTGTTAGTACAACAGTATGGAGACACGTAACAACACATAATACCATAGCTGTAATGTTACAGTTTTCTGGATGTGTTTCTGTGTACTTTGGTATGTCCACTGTAGTACACGTTGTCTTACCTCGGAAGACATCCCGTAATATTTGTACTTAGAGATAACTATAATTATTAATTTCCCATATTTAGCTGTTCGAACATGTGACGAAGGCAGTTACACAAGCAGCATGCATGCATAGTCCACAAGTGTTTATAGTAGCAGCTTTGTGTGTTGAAGCCTGCTGTTATGTTGATGGTATGAAACTTTGACATTGAATTGCTGGAATAAGTGGAAAGGAGCCTTTAGTAGCTTCATCACTACTCATTTCATGTAAATATTTTCCAAACAAAATCTTGACATTGTGTGCCTCCAAGAGGGCATTGTGAAGTTAATTCTGTATATGTATAAAGTGTGGCATATATTTGATGTTTGTGTTGATATTATTTGGGTTAAAATTTTATGCCTTGTGTGCTTGGTGTTATTAAGGCAGGACAACCTTGTGTTTCAGGGAGTGTGGTTGATGCTGAGGGCAACATGGAGGGTGGTCATGGGAGTGTGGAGAGAGGAGAGAAGCCAGTAGGAGAGATCTCTGTGGTGAGAATCCCTGATGGCCTGTGTCCTGCTCCTACTCAGGCCCGACCCGATGAGCTGCCCATCAAACCTCTTGTAGAACATTTAGCTGTACCCACACCTTCACGTGAAGCATCACTCACTCAGAAACTCGAGATGGCACTAGGATCAGTGTGTCCATTGCTGAGGGAAATTATGGTTGATTTTGCCCCTTTCCTCTCCAAAACACTTGTTGGCTCGCATGGGCAGGAACTGCTGATGGAGGGGAAAGGTAAGGTTCATTTGAGAAGTGGATTGTTTTTAGTTGTCCCTGCATTGGAGTGAGAACATTCCTGTCTTTAACCAAACTTCTAGTAATAAATTCAGTTCCAATGTAATGTCATATTAGTTATAAGAATGGTGGTTAATAATTTGTACTCCAGAAACATCTTACATGCATATTTTGATGATACACTGGTTACATGGCTTCGCAGCATTTCACCATCATCAGATCATGACTGCATGGCATCTGTATGTATGTGCACTTCGTCATACATTTGTAAAGATTTTGGACTGGTTTTGTGCGAGTGTATGTTCATTGTGTACGCAGTGTGGTGCAACGGTACTTAGACTGCAGTATAATAAAAGCAGTGAGATGTAGCAAGGGATGAAGTGCTGTTGCTACTGCAGTCATTTAAACTTTGTAAATACAGTACTTTGAATATGTGTCTGCACTGATGGTATTCAGTTATGTCGTTGCATTCTCTTGAATTCCAATGATCATGTTGCATTGACTATCTGTCCATTTTAAATTCAACTGGGGAAACAGAAAAAAAGTGTCATGGAGCCAGTTCAGGAGTTTAGGTTGGGGGGGGGTTTGAGCACTGCAGGCATTCAGTCATCTGTAGTTTACATTCTTGTACCTTCACACGGTTTTGTCTCTTATGTGAGTTTTTGGTAATTACAGATCATACTAATTCCTTACTGAAATTTTGTTCACTTGACATCATTCTGCATATCATTCTTTGGTCTCCTGCAAGTAAATTGTGCACATTGCCCACCATTTCTCAGTTGAAGGTTTTTGGTCATCCACTGTGAAGGTCATGTTCCACATCCTCCTCTGCCTCCTGTAAACACTGACACCATAAAAATGTTTGTGTTGATGACAGAGCCTTATCACCATCACGTTTTTGTAACATTTCATTGTGTTTCAATAGTGGTTTTTCCTAACTTTATGGAAATATGATGATGCTGCGTTGTTCAGTTATGAGGTATTTAATAATGGCAGAGAAAACGTGCTGCACCAGACATGTCCATACGTGACCACAGTGCAATACGGCCTGATCAGAACTTCTGGACAGTTTAGGTCACACTTCAATGCATTTCTGGTGGCCTATCATGGAACGGCACTTGTGCTACATATTTTTTATTTTATTTCAGTACCATGAATTTCTTGACACACTGTACATAAGTAAACATTTATCTAAATATAAAATGTAAGTTTAAAATATGGGACTCTAAAGAGGTAAAAGATGTCTGAAAATCTTAGTTTCAGTAACTAGTTGTCTCTCTTCTTTGTTGTGTAAACAGTGTCTGGAGTTGGAATGTGCAAGTTAATGTTACAGTACGTTACTTAACATGTTCTGACATTTATAAACAAAGAAGACTGGAGCTGCTTATGGAAGCTATGATTTTTGACTTCATAGTTTTATTCTAACAAGTATTCCCTGTTATACATTGCAAATATATACACAGGATGTTCCATCATAAGAATGTTGTAAGTGTAAAATGTTAAATGTATGCATATAAATATATGTGCTCATAGTTGTCAGTTGTGTGTTGGTAATCATGGTCTGGTGACAGCAAACTAACATCAAAAGATGTATCCAGTATGTGATGACAGTACACATATATGTTGTTATTGACAGATTATTTTTGTCGGTCTTTAAATGTATAAATACAAGGGGAAGTTAGAAAGTGAGTTTCCGTATTTAATTGCCACGAAATAACTTCACATAGTGAGATGCCTCTTTATTCACTTAAAGTTCAGACATTGCTCGCTAGATGAAAGCACTTTCGTAGCTCAAGCTCTGCAATTTTCGTGGACAACACAGTTCCACAATGAGTACTCTACTGTGTGTGTAGACACATGAAGAGGTGCGATCAGTTATTCGGTTTTTATGGGCAAAAGGGACAGCTCCAATTGAAATTCATCATGAAATTCAAGCAGTTTATGGCTCAAATATGTTGACCATGCAGCATGTTCGAACATGGTGTCGGGAATTTAGTGGCTGTCACGTGAGTGTGACAGATGAACAAAGAAGTGGGCGTCCTTCCACATCAGCAGATCTTGTTCCTGCAATTGAGGAGATTGTGCATGCTAATCGCCGAGTGTTGCTTAAAGAGTTGGAAGAACAGTTTAATCTTCCATATGGCACAATCTGGGACATTGTTCATGAACGTTTAGGGTACAGAAAAGTGTGCAGCAGGTGGGTCCCTCAACAACTGACAGAGGGCCACAAGAAAAACCATATGGGTGCATCCTTCACTCATCTCCACTGCTTTAATGATAATGGTAAGGATTTCTTGGAGTAAATCGTTACTGGAGATGAAACTTGGGTGCACCAATACTGTCCTGAGACAAAAGCGCAGTCCATGGCATGGAAACATCCAGGGTCTCCCACCATCAGAGAATTCAAGACATCAACCAGCTATGGGAAACTGATGGCGACTGAATTTTGGGACGTGCATGGTGTGCTCCTGTTGCACTTTTCTCCTTCTAATAAAACAGTCAATTCTGCTGCTTATCAGGCCACTTTCAAAAAACTTAAGAGAGCTGTTCAACACAAGAGGCCTCAGATGTCAGACAAGAGGGTGCTGTTGTTGCATGACAATGCCCGACTGCATACAGTTCATGCGACAGTGAATCTTTTGGAACGATGGGGCTGGGAAATTCTTGAGTACCTGCCCTACAGCCTGGATCTGGCACCTGCGGACTTTCATCTCTTCCCCAACCTGAAAAAACATCTTCATGCCAAGCGATTCAAATCACATGATGATGTCAAGCATGAGGTGCCAACATGGCTGCGTGGGCAGGATCCCACCTTCTATCGACAGGATTTTGAGAAATGGATTTCCTGCCTAGACAAGTGCCTCAACAAAGAAGGTGACTATGTGGAAAAATAAATGAAGTGAAGTGTAATAAGTGAATGAACAGGCATCTCACTATGTGAAGTTATTTGATGGCAATAAAATAAGGAACCTTACTTTCTGACTTCCTCTCGAATTTTGCCTGTAGATTCTGTTGGAATGCAATTGTATACATGACTATGATAGAAGTGCTGATCCAAAGGGAGTAATTTATAAACCATGAGAGCTTTACTTCACAGATTTCAATGAAATTTTATATCAGGGATGCACACTAAAGATTTTTATCAAGATAGCGTTTGGATATTCGGATGTATTGTGATGATTTGGGTTGAATGTATGAAACACAAAAAATTACGGAGTACCAGCAGTTGAATGCCAATTTATATTTGCCTTTTACTTTTTAAAAATTACATCTCTGAACTGGTTTTCCTGGCATGCAGTATATTCCTGTAATCATGATCAGAAATTAGCCACAACTGCACAAAGGCACACAACGTTCCCCCAGTGTTGCATTACGTTAGTTACAGTTATTTTCTGAGTATCTTTACGTTGTGGGACGAAAGTGCGTGTCAGGGTCGAAATTAGAGCTGCTGACCGCTTAGGAGATGTAGTTTTTAAAAATAAAAAGCAAAATTAAGTGGAATATTACTCCTGATATTTTATAATTTCTTTGTTTGTTATATTAAATCTGATGCATGAAAACAGCTACCTGATAATTATCACACTGTGTATATTATATTAGCGTAAAAAATTGTGACCAACCTTTATCATACGTGTTACACCACAGATTACTGACGAAGCAACGGTATGTTTTGGGAAGCATGTTTAATATATTTTTTAGTAGTATTTTGTTGAACTAGTGGATTATTATTGAAATATGGAATGTACACTGTTAAAGCAAATCTTTCTGCATTTTTTTTATATTTTTGAGCCAAACTATCATGTTACTGATTTGTAAAACTTTCTGTTATGTTATATTTGACTCCATAAAAATGAGCCAGCTTGGTCAGATCATTGAAAAGAAAGAACAGAGATAATAAATGCAGTTGCACGTTTCCCAAGAACAGTGTATATTGTTGGTTTGTTAATTTGTGTGATTTGTGCTGTGTATTTTGGCTCACTGAAGTGGAAAAGTTGACCTTGTGTCTAATTCAGAACTGAGCCACTTGCATGTAAAATCATGAATCTTGATTCACTGTTTTTCTAGCTGGTCATTCTATTGTAGGGTTGACAACTTTCAAGAACAGCAACTCTGTTGTGGAATTAGTGATGCTGCTGTGCTCACAGGAGTGGCAGAATTCATTACAGAAACATGCAGGTCTTGCCTTCATTGAGCTTATCAACGAAGGGAGGTATGTGTTTGTTGTTTTTGGGGCCTGAGTACTTAGAAGTGGATGTTTGTGTCTGTGTGTCTTGTTTCTTTCCCACCACACTGAGCTACCAATATATCATGGTGCTTATGTTGTTCATGACACCTAACTTATGATAAGCAGTAACTGATTTTTTGTATTCACATATTTCTGTCTGCCATAGGACATACTGGTAAAAGGAAAGTGCATTTGTTCTGTCCGCACCATGAAGGATATAGGGAGGTAGAGGTATAGCTGTACTCATACATAACCTTATAGCTAGGTGAGCTGAGTGGTGAATGCCATGCCTTGGCCACTGTACACCCTCAAATGGACCCCCGGTACCCATTCTGTAGGAGGCTGGTTGGGCTCCAGAGCTGGTCTGGACGTTTTGGGGAAGAGGAAATTCTTTTCACCCTGCTTGGTTTGAATGGGCCAGGTTGCTCAGTCGGTATAACAACTGACTATGGGCTGGATGGTACAGGATCGAATCCTGGTGGGGACGAGATTTTCCGCCCATCCAGACTGGCCCTGGGGTCCACCCAGCCTCCTGTAAAATGGATACTGGATCTTTCCCAGGTGTAAAGTGCGGCTGGGGTGTGCTGCTGACCACTCACCCCTTTCTAGTGCTGCAGTCATGGAAGAGTAGAGCTATACCTCTACCCACCCTCTGGGCCACACCGGGCCTATAATGGGATTAATTTACCTGCTTGGTTTGAACCCCAGATCTTCCAGCCCATATCCCAATCACTATACCAGCTGTGTTATCACAGTTGTATAGGATATAATATATTCATTGTTATTGTATGTGTGGTAAGATACCTCGACAGGTTTTTGTACTCGGAACAATTTGATATGTTATGTTTGTGGGCTGGTGTGCATCATGTGAAGAAAAGTAGAAAATACTGGGCCTAGTTTCCGTGTTATGACCTGAAGAAAATTAGTTTCCACCCTGCATAGGATTTTTTAATCTTTTTCATGTCTGTGGGTTGATACTTCATGATTTGAGGGATGGGGTGTTATTCCTATCAGGCATTTATCTTTTAAACACTACTCTTCAGTCCTATTTACAGTGTTATGTAAAATGTTATTTTAGTTTACATCTTTGTTCTTAATGTTAAAGTGTTCTGGTACTTTATTTCTCTTGTGGTTCAAAAGTATGTTAAACATTTAACGCTTGCTTTCGCATATGCATATTCATGCAGGGAGGTGTGCTTGCAAATTCATTATATATGTAGTTTGGCAACAAGGAAATTTACTGCTTTTTAAAGACAAGGTGTGTCTTTTATTTTCCACCAGATGCCTTTTAATTCTTAATTTTGTCTTTTTGTGTTCAAATAATATGTTTTTCATAAACCACACACTAAAATTCATCAGGAACTTGGACACTAACAAAGAGAGATAGAAAGCAATTGAACATTTTTGAAAGGAAAGTGTATAGAAGAATTTTAGGCCCCATATATGACAATAAAAAAGAAAATTGGAGAATTTTAACGGATTAAGAAATTTATGCAAGTGTTAAAAACCTGCTATAATAGAGACAATAAGGTTAATAGATTACGCTGGTTTAGGCATGTACAAAGAATGGAAGAAAATAGAATTCCCAAAAGTGTATTGTACATGAATTTGGGAAAAACAAGATTGAGAGGTAGACCAAGAAATAGATGGCAAGATGAGGTGAGAGAGGATGGAAGAATGGTTGGTGGAGAAGGGTGGCAGGAAAAAGTACATAACAGAGAGGAATGGAAGAAGCTCCTGAGAATGGCAAGGAATTGTCACATTCTGCACATGGCAATGGAATAAATGAACGCACTAAAATTTAAGTACCTGCCCCAGTAGGATGAAGGCAAACACTCTTTGTCCTTGAAATGCATGTCAGATGATAATAACCTTCCAAAACAAGGACTTTTCATAGATATTTGGATATTTTTTTTTTAATGCTTTATACGCGCTGTGTAATTTCAAATTATTGTTGACCAATTTTAGATTTTTCTCATTTTGTTTCCATTTCTGTTATATGTCAGCTATTTTGCTGTTGAATTGTCTCAATTTAAACTGTTTGTTATGTAGTTTCTGTACTTACTGTTATCTTACATGAAACATTCGTATAGGCCTTGCTGTTGAGAGTTCTGTCATACTTTTTACATAAATATTGGTATTCCTTCCATACAGGCTGCTCTCACATGCAATGAAAGACCACATTGTCAGGGTGGCAAATGAGGCTGAGTTTATTCTCAATAGGATGAGAGCAGATGATGTTCTAAAACATGCTGATTTTGAGGTAAGTGAAAAATAATGCTCATTGCATATATGCAGAGATAGCTGGTCAGTTTTGTCATGTTTCTTATCACCACACCATGAAACAACTGGTTTCAGTGATTTTCTGTGGCTAGGGAGAGAGACATGCAGTATACATGTGACAGATTGCTGTCAGTGTGGCCACTAACAAAAAAAACCTGTAGCCCCCTTGTGAATAAAACACCATTTTTTGCTAATTCTGAATGCTGTTTTTGCCTTGGCATGTATTTATTTAGCATGAGGTGTGGCAAGATGATTAAGAGCAGATATTATTGTGGACTGCCTTTGCATGGAAATTTTTATTTATGAGCCAGTGGAACCGAAAAATATAGTGCTAGGTTACTGTGCCATCACCCAAATGGGGAGTGTGTGCTCATGCCAAATTTACATATATATCGCTCACTGAGTACAGTAGTGGTACAACTGAAAAAAATAGCCATTTGCAGTTTGATACTATGATTGAGCTCAAAAATGTAAGAACTACATCCAACAGTACTGGCATACTTGATAGTTGAAACACACCCCGCTAGATGCCATTGTTTTTGGATGTAGTTGTTAGATTTTTTAGCTTAAACATAGTAGTATCACCAAATGGGCAGTTTTTGGGTTGTGCTGGTATTGCATTCAGTGAGATATACCATGTATGCATTCCCTCCTGCAGGAAGGGGCTAGGAGCTTCTTCAGTTTTCACACTACATTACTCTTGGTCCCCCTGAATCTCTGCTTTTTGATTTCATGTCATTTAGTCTGTCGGTGTCCATCCATATTTCTTTCTTTCTAAACGTACAGATCATGACTGTTTACAGTTTCTTTTTCACAATAAATGTGTATTTCTCTATTTGCCCAGTTGTCTTCACATTTTCTTTCATCTGTTTGTGGTTGGACCTTTCCACTGATACCACAACCACATTTTAACTGACTGTATTTCTCCTTACGTTTCAGTGCCATGTGACAAAACTAATTTTAAATGCCAGTTTCTCTCTGGTGGTAGTTAGTTTGTTAAAGCTGTTTTTGTGTGTGTGTGTGTGTGTGTGTGTGTGTGTGTGCGCGCGCGCGCATGCGTTCGCGCATGCGCGCTTGCATGCTTGTGCTTTTCTCTTTTCATGTGTATAATTGTTTAATTTCAGTCACAGTGTGCACAGACTTTGCTAGACAGAAGGGAAGAGGAACGAATGTGTGACCATCTCATTACTGCAGCACGTCGAAGAGACAATGTGATTGCTAGTCGGCTGCTGGAGAAAGTCCGTAATATCATGTCCAATAAACATGGTGCCTGGGGCTATATGGACCCACATGCAGCCAAGTGAGTCTTTTAACTCTTGGAAATATTATATTCCATATTTTTACTTATATTATGTCAGAATAATGTGCTTGTGCAGGGTTGTATTTTATGTTCTTTTATACATTTTCTGAGGATCATAAAGTTTTGTGCTGTTGTTATTTTTAACAGAAATTTTCTGTACATAATGTAACCATTGCATAGAAATGTTGGGTTATGTGTCCAAATGGGTCTGACCTGTAAGTATCTGAATATCTCTTACATATCACATAGCTTCAGAAAGCATAGGCTCAACTCCAGTCAACTTCCCTTTGTAAAGCGGACGACCTTGCAGGGTAAATTTGTAATTAGTCGCATTTTAGGCATACATAAATCTTTTCTGACTTGAAATTTGCAAAAGGACAATCGCTTTTCACGTCCATGTATGGACAGCAGTGATCCTAGAGTTAACATGTTTCTGTGGCTTTTTCATGTTGTTTTTCATTACTGCACAGTAGTTTCTTGGTGCTGATACTACTGATCTTAAACAGTGTCCATGTAAAGGTCACTTTAGTGTATTGCCATCTAGAGGAAAACACTGGGAATTGCTATACTTCTTGGCAGGAATTACCTGTCACAGAGCAGGGGTTTGAGACACTCTGTCCTGTATGTTACCTGATAATAGTGTAACAGCTGTAGGAGAGTGAACCTTCTTCAACACCATTGACCACTGGCAAAATAAATGTTTTAAAAATATAGGAGTTATAAATTTTTTGATAATGAGGTGGGCCACATTCTATATTCAAACAAAATCAGTGATTCGGGGGGGGGAATTTGTTCTTTGTTCTGAGGCCTCTCATCTGGACTGTGTATGAAAGCAGTGGTGCAGATATGTATACATGTTCTGCTTCCATTATCTGGAATCCAAATTTATTTAGAGTTCACATAAGTTTTGGATTTATTAAACAATGACTTCAGATTTAATGTGCTGTTTACCTACAGATTGAATGCATTTTGGAAACTGGATGCATGGGAGGATGATGCCAGACGGAGAAAACGTTTTGTACACAATCCTCTTGGTTCAAGCCATCCAGAAGCAACACTAAAAGCTGCTCTTGAACACGGTGCCCCTGAGGATGCAATTCTTCAAGCACGTGAGGAGTTCCATGCTCATTTGGCAGCATCACGTGGGCAACAACAACAAATGCAGTCCAGTGACTTAATGGATGACAGTGAGCTTCTAGCTGATGATCGTGATCTCGATGTTGATCTGACAGGTGAGCTGGAGTGAGCCGACACTGATGTTCGTCGCATTTTACAACAGTGTGTCCACTCAGGGTGTGTGGGTACTGACTTATTTGTTTCGTGCAGGTCCTGTAAATATCAGTACAAAAGCGCGCCTTGTGGCACCAGGAGTGGTTGCACCGGGAACTGTCTCTGTCACTTCAACTGAACTGTACTTCGAGGTTGATGAAGACGATACAGAATATCGTAGGATCGACCCAGAGGTAGGAACACATCTCATAGTTTTGTCTTGTTTGCTTACATGGAAAGCTACATGCATCCTTCACAAAGCGTGGAAGAGCAGGGTGTGCATTGGCAGCTATACTGACTGTTACATGTACAGTAAATATTTAAGTGTTATTTTAAACACAGTGAGATCCAGCTATCTGGAGCACAAATTTTCCCTAAATGTTGTCATTTAAAGGCAGACAGGAATTTGCAAAACAATCAGTATGAAATATCAACTGAACTACCACTGAAGATTTAAAATGTGGTCTGTGTCTCCATTAGTTTTGTGTGGTGAACCTCAAAGTTAACAGCTTTTCAGGCACTCGTTTATTAGCAGCACTCGTCTATGTGAGGTATGAGGTTTTCACAGCACTGTAGCTGAAAGATTCAGGTCTTTTCCTGGATGCCTTGTCACCTGGATATTTTGAAGGACCATAGTGCACCGACAGTGAAATTCTTTGCTGTGACTGTAACTGTTTGGCAGTCAGTGTGGTGTACGTTGCCATTAGGCTGGAATATTTGCTCTTACATGTCATCTGACTGTTTATTTTTCAATTGTGTTTTGCAATATTTTGATGGAACAAAGTATGAAGCGGTGTGGTGTTTGAAATTCAGATATACCCAGTTGTGTGGATAGAATTGAAGACAGAAGATGTGTCCACAAATAGAAACAGCATGAAATATAATGGTTCTGTTCTGACTGCATTAATGTTATTTTCATAATTTCTGACTTGTCGCTCACACAAACATTTGGAAGTGTTTGCATTTAGCTTTCCATTATTGGCTTGCATTTTGTACACATTTCTTGTGCTGTACTTTCATTCCTAAAAGATACCATGCAGGCTGTTGAGATCACCAGGCCATGTGGTGTGTGTCTGTGTCACTTGTTTCACCTGTCGAGCTACTGACTGATTTTTGTGGACTTTGTTTGGACATTGTGCCATTGGAGAACGCTCAAATGTCTTAGTTGTTAATTACCTGCACTTAGTAGTAACAACTTGTCAGACACATAAACTTACATGGTGGGAGTAACAATGGCTTGACTTACTTTAAGATTCTCAAATTCAGCAAAATCTTCTCAGGCCCACTGCTGCATCATGTGGTTCAAGCACACAATCATTCCAGGGATGTACTCCATCTCCATCATCAGGGTTCTGGTGTAACGTGATATCCAGTTTGCCCTGTTTATATACTTGCACAGTGCCCACCTTGTAGTAGGTTGCAAGACAATGGATTGAGCCAGTGGAGTACAAAGGTTGCTGTGCCTGATCTCGAATGTCATTGGATGAATGTAGGATTTGTTTTGCATGGGTTACAGAGAGGTTGATGTAACTATAATTTTCAGTATTTCAAATGCACGGTGCTTCTGTGAAATATCACTAACTGTCCACTGGTCACAGTAGCATAATATCCCAGAGTACTTGAATCTTCATTATAATGGCTGTTGTGATCCTCAAATATCACAAGTATATAATACATTTGGAGGAATATCAGAGTTGTAAAATCCATTCTCTCATGGGTTTAATTCTTGTATCAGGTCACACCTGCCAGGACTTTACAAAATCATCGTTATTAATTACTGCTTGCATGGTAGAGCATGGAACATAACAGTCACTCAGCTGCTCAAGAAAGTCCACTTTTTTGTAGAAGTTGAATGTTCAGTTCTGTTTTCAGGAGAGCCAAACACTGCTATAAGTTGTGAGTCTGTTCCCCAACTACACACCCTACTTCTTTGAGCTCTGTTATTTTTAAATTTATTTCTTACCATATTCAAAATAAATTCAGTATAAGCTGCTGGATTCAGCACTTTCATGGGACCAATGGATTGCTGGATGTCTCAGTTTGCAGGTATTAGAATGTAGATCTTATCATACTTAGTGACCCCATGGAGAGACCTAACCATTCTTTTTATCACTTGACACCCTGTCCTGTTGTCCCTGCTGCATTTTATGTTCCCTTTTCATCACTAATTACATAACATCGTGTATATATA
>Ga0123355_10013922_pt1 | contig 12542 bp, 11 predicted proteins | sample TergutEmb28metaG_3_FD_89872 | JGI IMG/M metagenome (GOLD analysis project Ga0123355, IMG submission 89872) | Embiratermes neotenicus P1 segment gut microbial communities from Petit-Saut dam, French Guiana - Emb289 P1 | ecosystem: Host-associated > Arthropoda: Insects > Digestive system > Gut ...
CTGGAAGAAGTGTGTGCATTACCAAGGAGACTACTTTGAAGGGGATTAGGGTTTCAGATGTCAAAATAAATAATTGTATTTTTGCCGACCAAAGGTCCGATACTTTTTGTACAGCCCACGTATGTTACAAATTTGTTCCACAAGGACAAACTCTAAATGAACATCATCACATTGACGCCTCATGACATCTGCAGGAATATGAGACAAAATTTTCTTGAAAAGTGGAATATGGGGTACTGGTTCCTTGACCATGAGAATGTGACTGCCCACTTTGCTTAGTCTATTTGCAACTTTCCAGTTAAAAACAATTGTCATTCCACACCTTCCTTATTCACTATGTGACTTCTTAGTTTTCCCAAAAGTCAAGTAGCATTAAAAGGAATGAGATTTATGGACATCACCATGTTCAAGCAAAATTAAAGGATACACATACCAAGTTTAAAACAATGTGTGTCATAAAAAATGCTTTGAATGGTGTCACAATTACTGGGCTTGGTGTATGAAGTCCCAAGGAGACTAGTTTGAAGGGACAGTATTGGTTAGAAGGTAAGTGTTGTTATGGAGAGATGAACCCTGTCCAGAAGCTATATGATCCCACCACATATTGTGATGTCAGCCCAACATGCGGTCTCTGGACTTGTGCTTTATCCCGGCACCACGCTGTTTTCTCACCCAGTTTATACATGAACATGTATTTTAGGACTGTGATTATGTGAGAGCATTTCATCTGTTTTACTGGCCTGTCTTCTTTCCTTAGACGTCGGCAGTTGCCATCAATTGAAGAGGCATGGAACCTTCCAATCTCTGCTGAAATGTCATCACGACAACAGCAGCAACAGCAGCAGCAGCAGCAACAACAACAGCAGCAGCAGCAGCAGCAACAGCAGCAACAACAACAACACCACCACCACCAAAATTCATCCATTGTCCAGCAGAGAACCAGTGGCCCTGCTTATCAGAAGGCATACACACAGGTAAGGAAAGGTTTTATTATGTGTTACATGGAAAAGGACACTTGGTCAATTAAAAGAGTACAGGAATGTGATGGAGAACTGTTTATCTTCCTCATACCAAGCATCCATTGGGTTTAGGAAGGAAGGTAACGTGCTTCTGATGCTTAGTTTTACTGGTCATGGCTTGGCTTCATGGAAGTGACAGAGAATGTTTATCTGAGATAGTAACACCAACTACATGGATTCTTCTTTCTCCACCAACTTAATATATTGTCCACATTCAGAGTTTATTTGTATGAGCATTTGTGCTACTAAAATTGCCAAATGGTTTTGTAGAAACCAAAAAACATGGATACTTCTATACAGTTGTGTCATGCAATTGGATTGCACTGGTTCCATAGAGCTGATTTTGAAAAACTTCTGAGCCACATTTTTGGAAGATTTTTAACAACCTGTTGGGCAAATGACAATTAAACAATAATGTACAGTTACGAGATTGATAAATTGTTGAGACACATGATGGCTGAATGTCAGTATTGCCACTCACAAACAAATGTGAAGGTTGGCTTTATGTGGATTATCTTTGTTGAGAAAGGAAATGGTTTGATGGTTTACCATAATCAGTAAAGTGAAACCCTCTTTAGGATATTTTTGTAAAAAATGTAAATATCAGGGCTGTTAAAAAGGAGATTTGTATAAAAATTTAAAAATCAGGGCTGTTAAATGGGAGAACTTCTTAATGGGGTAAGCCTGCAAATGTGTTACTTTGTACTTCTGTATTTAAAATGATATTTGTTCTGCCATAATATTAGTTCCCTACATTAATTGATTAATTTTCAGCATTAAACCACATTCTAAGCCTTACCTTCTTCAGTGATTTTGACACATTCTTGAAGATGAGGCAGGATTTTTTTTGTTACAAACACAAAGTTGTTCATCATGTTTCCATTCATAGTTGAATACTTATATACTTTACAGAAGCACACTGGCTGAAAATGTTTTAACAGTCGTGATTGGGCATCAGTAATGCAGTAGTGATACATGGAACATCAGAGGTGTTGCTTTGAAGGAGTTAAAACACTTAGCCAGGGAATTCAGGAACAGTAATATTGTTGCAGTAGATGAAACTAGGAGAAAATCGAAAAGGTGCTAAAGAGTTGATATGGCTTGATTTATGTTGAGGCCACACAAAGAGAAAGAGCCAGTAAAGGCATAGCTATTTTGGTAGACAGGAAGTGGAACACAAACTTTTAGTTTATGTGTGCATAAATCAAAGGATTGTCACCTTCAGTTTAAAAATTGGTAGATCATCTTACAAGTGTTGACATGTGTGCCTATAAAGAAATGAAAACTTAATGTACAAGCAAGTTGAATAAATATAATTACTTGACTGTGACGTGCATTTTCCAGAGGGAAGTATATTCGTATATTTATTTGAAGCTTGAGAGGGACAAAATTTCTTACTGATTATGTAAATTGAAATATATAATTAGAGACACTGTGCTACAAGGTATAAGTGATGCAATTATTTAGTAGTTTTGAAGAGTAGTAGCCAGGCATAAAAGAAAGAAATACAAGATGTGTGCAAAAATTATGTGTATACGGTACATGTTTACAACAAATAAGCACTAGAATATGTTGACAAGGAGTTCATTTGACAGGTTTCATGAAACACATTCAGGTTCAATTTCAACCATCACCACTAATGGCCTATTGAAAGAAAGAAAATAAGTATAGCCAGCTCCCAAAGTATCATGCAGGCCTTCTATCACATATACCTCAGATAATGGGCTGTGTCCATCGGAACCTTTATATGCAGTCAAAAACCTTTATGGAATCACAAGACTTTGAATCAGTTATGTAGAATAGGGATTCATTGCTTTGTTCCTAGGCTGGACAACAGCAGTTCCACAATGGTCTGAATGGTCATCATCAAGTTTCGCCACAGGGGCCGCCACCACCTTACCCAGTGCAGACAGCAAACCAAGTGACAAAGAGGTTTAAGGTGACTATATGCTTCAAATCAGAAGTGATAAAACCAGTCTGCATTACTGTGTTCTTGATTGATCAAACCTGACTACATTGCTCTTACTTGAACTGATCAAACCAGTCTGCGGTACTGTTTCCCAAACTGATCAAATCCACATACAGTACTGTTTCCTGAACTGATCAAACCTGTGTACAGTATCATTTACTAAAACATAACAATAGTTTCTACAGTATTGTTTCCTGAACTGAACAAACCTGTCCGCAATACTTTTTCCTCAAGTGAACAAACCTGTCTATAGTATTGTTTCCTGAATTAAACAAACCTGTCCACAGTGCTGTTTCCTGAAGTGGTTAAAGCTGCCTACAATACTGTTTCCTCAACTGATCAAACCTGTCTACGTTACTGTTTGCTGAAGGATCACACCTGTCTTACAGGACTGTTTGCTGAATTGATGAAATCTGTCTGCAGTCCTGTCTGCTGAAGGATCAAACCTGTCTGAGCAAACATGTCTACTGTATTGTTGCCTAAAGTGTACAAACCTGTCTGCAGCACTGTTTCTTATTCTGAACAAACCTATTCTATAGTGATGTTTCATGAACTGAAGAAACCTCTCTACATACAGTTTTGTGAACTGAACAGACCTGTCTACAGTACTGTGTTCTCAGCTGATGAAGCCTTTATATGGTACTGTTTCCTGAACTTAATAAACCGTACTCCAGTACTATTTCCTGAAATAATTTAATATGTCTCCATTACTGTGTCCTGAATTGATTAAATCTGTGTACAGTATTGTGTCATGAACAGATTAATCCTGTCTATAAGTTCTACATCCTGAACTGATTAAACCTGTTTACAGTGGTGTCTTGAACTCTGTACCTTACTTCCACAACCCCACATGCCTTAAAAAGGAAAACATAAGGTCATGACACTGAACAGTCTGTTATGATGGACAAAACAAAGCAACAGAAAGGGCTGTTTTGCAAGTTTTGAATAAAGTGCATGTTTACAGGAGAGGTTTTATCTGTATATTTTGTCTCTGATAAAACTGAACAGATTTTAATCATCTCTAGAAATTGTTGTCTTAACTAGAAGATGACTGGTTGATTTATCATGCTTTTGGAGATATCTGATGTTTTAAGTGTCATGCTTTCAGTGTCATACATTACAAATTAAACTTATTTATTAGTATGCTTCTTTATTAATTATTGTCAAATAGTTGTTATGGTAAAGACAGTTTTGCTGTTATATATCAGTGGGTGGAAGTTTCTGGTGTGGGTTATGTATAAATCAGCTTTTGTAGTTTATATTGCAGTCAGTAGCAGTGATGATGTGGGACAGAGAATGTGCCAGCAATGTTAAGTGAAAACTTGGCTGATTTAATGATGGTTTAATGTTTGGTGGTTGCAAAAATGACTCATATGCAGGGTGGTGTAATAAATATCATTGAAGGTCTGAATGAGTGTTATACATGGACTGCAGCTGGGGTATCTTGGCTGTCTTGGTGTTGGTTACTTTTATGGCTATGGAAAGCTATGGAATGAAAATTCAAATAATTGTTTGGGTAGTGGGTGTACTCTAGTGATGTGGTTTTGAATTCTTTAGACTTACTGCTATGTATGTATTGTGACTAAAGAAAATGAAGTGGTATTCCAAAGAGTTAATGAAATGTGGAGATTGCAAATATAATTCATTGTGGTGCATGATATGTGAACAGACTGGAGCAGAGGTGATAGAAACCAGTCCACCTGGTGTGCGTGTGCCTCCACCCGGCACTGTCCAACAGAGAGCTGCTCCACCTCCATTTTATATGAGCCACCATCAGCTGCAGATGCTGCAGTATTTGCAGGAACAGAGTTCTGTCAGTCTTACACCTCAGCAGCAAGTAAGTATTTCATACTTGCATCTAATGGCATTCATCACTGTATTGTTAGGTCTAATTTGGGTATTATGGACGTTACAGATCCGAACTTTCTTATTCTTTCAGGTGTCTTCCAGCATGTCTTATTCCTGTATGTTGATATTTTTTTCATGTGTATGTCTTTTCCTCAAAGAGTATAAATGTTATGGGGAGTTACGTCAATGCATCATCTGTGAAACATCTACAGATATTCATGTGTGCTGTAGGCCTTATACTAAAATTTGTTGGACATATTTATTTCTGAATTGTATTTATCTGTGGTAACTCCCACAAAATTCAAAATGAAATGTGTATTTTTGTCAAAAACAGTTAATCAAAATGAATTCATGTGTCATAAAATATGACAGTCACACAACTTTGATTGTAAATATTTTTGGTATGAAGAATATTTAACTTTTAGGTGATCACGATGGGTCTTTAAATTTTATTGCATGGTTTATTTAAAATGTGAGTATTATTTGAATAGAAGAAATAAAATTAAGAAATAAGTGGAATGGTTTAGAAACTGAACAGAGATTATTAAGCATATCTTGAAAGTGCAGTAAATTTCCTTGTTGCTTAAGTATATAAAATTAATTTGTAGGGGTGTCTTCCTGTGTGCATTTGCATCTGGCAATGTAGGTATTTTAGAGGCTAATTTAATAAAACATAATCCCTGAGTTGTATACCTGCTTCAAGTGAAGTTGAAGGTTAAGTGGGCAAAACAAATAGCAAAAAATCTATGTTGTAAATGAACTTTCTTTTCCCTTGTCATTTTATTTCTTGTATTTTCTTTTGTAATACTGTCCCTGTGTCTGCAGTAGTAACTTGGTCTGTATGTGTAAGTGCTGTTTAGTGTGACTGTGGCCTTGTCTCTTTAGGCGCTGCTGCAACAGCTGCAGGCACAATATAGAGCAATACAGCAACATCAGCAGATGAGACTACAGCAGCAGCAGCAGCAGCAGCAGCAACAACAGCAACAACAACAGCCACAGCAGCAGCAGCAGCAGAGGGTGGGGGTTGTGCGTTCACAGCAGCAACAGCAGCAGCCAGCACTAAATCAGTATAGCAGTTATCAACAGCAGCAGCAGGGCTCTGTCATCAAGTCATACACCTTGCCACAGCAAACGGTGAGCGTAGGCACAGTGTAGCATGCACTAGCAAGTCATTGCAACATTATGTGATTCTTGCGACTAATTCTTTGTACCATTTTAGGCAGGAGACCATTTCAAATAGGGTATCGTGAACTGGGAACCGCTATATGTGATTATATAATTTGTAATTGTTGTTGCTGCTGTTTCCTGATTGCTGATACAAAATCTCTGTAGCAGAACTATTAACGATAAATATTTCACCTCATACAGTCATGGTATGGGGACTGCAGTAACACAGTGGTTGAGGTTCTGTGCTACAAATCGGAAGGTCACTGGTTCGATCCCAGCTGGTGTCATTGGAATTTTTCATTGACATAAATTCCTTCTGATTGCACTATGGCCCTGGGGTCGACTCAACCTCTAACAGAAATGAGTACCAGGAGCATTTCCTGGGGATAAAGGCGGCCAGTGCATAAGGATGGCAACCTTATCGCCATCTTGTGCCGTTGTCATGAAATCTAGTATCTGGGAACCTTGACTTCCAGGAACCCTCTGGACCACTCCAGGTCTGTAACGGGACTGCTTTACCTTTTTTACCTTTTACAGTCAGGTTATGTTACTGACAGCTATTGGATATTTATTGTAAGATGAATTTTTGGTCTTTTTTAGGGCAAAAAATGTAGTTTCGTGAATTAACTATCATGTATGTGTGTGAGTCAATAGCTACAAATGTAACACAGGTGTGAAACTTTGACGTCATGTCCAATATATTTGAAAGCCTGTACATACCTATGCAATTAAATAGCGGAAAGTGTAATCATCTGGTAAATTTTACAGTTCAGGACAATAAAAGAGTGTTGGTGCAAGTAGGATTTGGTTCTGTTGTTATCATGTTTGACTAGTATGTTATCCCATGAGCTAAATTATAGTTTATTTTTATATTAGCAGAATACATAATTAACAACACAAAATTTTAGGAATGGAAATCAGAGAAGTAGGCGATATGAGGGAGAAGGAACTAATATTTCATTCACACAAACTGTTTGTAAGGTACAAAGCTAAGCTTATATTTTATGTTTAGCAAATCCTTTACCACTGTCGTATACCCACAAAAAAATTGTTCGTGTGTGTTATTATATCTATCACATGGAAAGTTGTAAAACTACAGAATTCAGCAATGTGCTTTCAACATCATATTCAGTATTTTGTATTGTATAAATGACAAAATAACTGGGAAGTTCAAAGTTACTTTTATTCAACACAAAGGAAAGTGGTTTGCAGTCCAGTTATGTTAACATATCATGAACACATTCATAAATACTGTTCATTGTTTGTAGCTCACTGTTATGTGTGGGATGTGTAGGTAGCACTCTTTCCTACCTACAGATTTTTTATGATTGTCTGCACACATTATATTCAGTATAGGATTCCTGATTTGTCTGCTGCTTTTCAGACACAGTATTCTCAAGTATTCTGAATTTGTCCAGTGATGAGATTGTCAGAACTGCATGTTGATCACTGCAACAATGCATGGTAAGGGTTTGTGTTTGTCCACAGCAAGGGACAGTAGCACCACAGACTGGATTTACAGACACAAATGTTGGATACTCAGCAGCAGCCACTGCCAATACACAACAGTCACCAGGAATGCCTTTCAAGTCTGCTACAGTAGAACACCAGTTGGCATACCAGCAACGTGGCACAGCACAACACCACCAGCAGCCACAATACCAGTATGGTGGACAGACGACCACTACTGGATATACACAGGTAAGTATCGTGCAAAGGGCACGAACCTGTGTTATATCTGGAAGTTCAGAATTTACACACCCAATAGTTTGTGTCCTTAATTACCTGTTACCATCCCAAGGGGAAATTTTAAGAAAGTATCAAAGACATATTGTGGTCTCAGAGCTAAATCATGATATTATGTGTCCCTTCTGATTACATGTAACACCTCAAGATACTAGTGCTTGGTTCTTCATTGCACTTTGTCTTTCTGGCTTCTTATTAAGAAAACCACCTGGATAAATGTAACACCTTAAGATCCTAGTGCTTGGTTCTTCATCGCACCTCGTCTTTCTGGCTTCTTATTAAGGAACTTACCATTTTGCAAAATGATATTAGGGGTGAGGGTAAAGCATAAGTTGTAAGGTTCAGATGTAGCCTGGATAGAATGCTGACTGCAAAAGACCAGTCCTGCCATGGACGGGAAAATGGAAAGAGAGGATAACGGTGCTTCTTTGTGTATGAATGGTGATGGCAGCATCAAATGATGATGAAGAGTGATGGCAGCATCAAATGGGTGCCAGTAATGTTTAGAAAGTCATAAAAATTGTTGTTTTTAAAAATAAAATCAGAATGCTTCCTGTGAACTACTACACAAGTAAAGAACATTTTTACATGGTTTTTCAGGGTGTGAACTTCACCAAAATACTTATTCCTATTCCATTGTTGTTGTTGTTGTTGTCGTCATTGTTATCACTGCTGATGCTGCTGCTGCTGCTGCTGCTGTTTGCATCATTGTCATTGTTCTTGTTATCATTCTTTTTCTTGAGGATGATGATTTTCATGAGAACTTGTTTAGGCTAGGCCCCAAGGATGTCAACTTCAGTTCTAAAATATCTGTGGGTAGTGACTTTGCACTATGTGGCTTTCTAGCATCAAAGAGTTGTGTGATGATGGGTAGTTGGGGGAAGCAGTAGGGAAGATGAAGAGGAGACAAAGTGGATCTTGAACCGGTGCCGAGTTTTTCCAAAGTGCCTCATGTGTACTACAAAACTGTTAAGTCATTCCTTCATGTACACAACAAGTGTGGTGAAAAGAACACTCTGAATGTGGAATTGGCACTGTTTTGTCTGAAACGTAGGGCTTCAATTTAACAGTCAGTTGCAGATTTTTTGGGGAAAAAAAAGTGATTGGCATCTAGAGATTAATGTAACATTCTTTTCTTGTTTGTTATTTTTGTAGTAATAAGTGTAAAATTTATAATTTTCATTGTTTGTAGTTTTCTTGTATTTCTGACATATTTTAATTCTTTCCCACATCTGTTATTTTCCTGCATATATATATATTTTTTTTCTTCCCTCTTTCCACAGTCCCTTGGGTAATGGTTAGAGGTTTCACTGTCATGTTCAGTCCTATTGGTCCACCTTTTTCAGCTGGAACCTTTGTCATTCCATGATGCACCTACATAAAACATCTCTGCACTTCTGAGGATCGCATCTATGGATCACAAATTTTCAAGAATGAAACAGCTTCAATCCATATACCTTCACATATGGGCGAAATTATTTAGTAATTATATGCAAATATGCACCCTTTTGGAGATTATGTTAACAGTGTTCGAGTTTTCCAACAGAAAACTATTTTAATTTACCACATAGCTGCAATTTTCTCACACTCTTCTGCTTATCATACAAGCTCTTGCTTCCAGATTGGTGTTGCTGTCTACAACATATCTCTACATATCTGTCTCTTTTATTCATTTCGTCTTTCTAGTGTGCCACAGGAGGGGAGTGTAGATTGTCTTTTGTTTTTGCATGCCAAAATGTTGAACTACAAATAGTCAAAAGTTATGTGTTCCTAACAATAATTCACAACACTGTGAAAACCTGATGCACATTAGGATGCAGTACTGTGACAACTGGCCTACAGCAGCAGCAGCTGTTGTAGGACAAAGTTTCGTGGTGATTGCACTCAGTGTGTTAGTTAAATTAGTTCTGAAGTTGTGTAAACTTGTAACTGGGTTGGTTTGGAACTGAAGGCAGATATTGTGGTTGCAGATGTCAACGAGCACACCTTCGTCTAGCACACCACAACCTCAGGAACCCGTGTCATACCATCATGCCTTCCCACCAAGCTCTCCTTCATCAAAGGAATTGGCTGTCACTGATCAGGAACTGCAGGCTCTGCTGTCACAAAAAGACATTGCCACATCACTTGCTGAAGATCTGCTCAAACATTTCGGTTCCAGTAGTGAAGACCTTGATGTGAAAGAAGAGGAGTCTGTTACAGCAGCCCAGGGGATTATCAGTTCTGTGCCCAGTCAGAATTCTACTAACACCCTCAGTTCTGGTCCATTCTCACCATCAAACCTTCAAGATGCAATTGTAAATACCACCACTAATAGTGTAATTGCAGTGAACTCTGCAGTATCCACCACAGTGGAGAATGTTCACATAAAGCAGTCACCATCACCTGTAGTAAGTAGTCTGACCAGTCCAAAACCTTCAGATAACCAACGAATAGGAACGCCAACGTCCACCAGCCTCCTATCGTCCAGTATTGCATCCTCATCTCCCGTACACGAGAGACATTCAAATACTCCCAAGCTTGAAGCATCAAGTGTTCACAGGACTACACCAACTTCGCAGCATGACTTGAAGATTGAAACATCGGTACTTGAAATATGTGAGCCCCCACCAGAGGTAGAGTACAGCATTGACATGGATGCCAGAACAGTGTTGGAATGCTGCAGGTAAGTGTCTTTAGCAAGTAATTAGATTAATGAGGGACATGAGGTTTTGTGGCTTCCACCCTAGCTGTCTTGTAAATTCTGTACATAAAGTACAGGATTTGATGCGTCCATATCAAGTCAAGAAACACAGTTTGTCATACATTGTCAGCGTGCAAGGTCTTTGCAGTAATTGCTGACCTGTTTCATAAAAATGAACTAGTAGTATTTGAACATCAACATTCTTTAACTTCCAGTTCAAGTTTCAGGAATATATGCCTTGGAACTTAAACTGTGTGATGTTCCTGGAAAACAGAATGAAACAGCAACAGAAATAATGATTAAACTAATCACTCTGCAACATCTGCAAGACCCTGCTACACATTCCTACCCTCTGAAACCATAATGTTGAACCCCCAGTCTGAACCAAAATTTAGAATTAAATTTTCATGTTCTTCTGTGGGCATGAACTAATGTTTCTGGGATGTCACGAGGGCTACCAAGTAGGGTGTGTTAGGGAACGTAAAAGTAAGGGAATATAAGAGAAGACACATGCATGTAAATGGCCACTTAGAATATAGTGCTGTGTGACAGCATGTTTCCCTGCCTGAACACTGAGATTATCAGATTTGTAAGACAATTTCTGGTCTTGCTATTACCACCACAAACATCTCTCACACTTCTAAGTACTTTACAGCTGATAATGCATGTGTCTGTGTGCTCCAAACAGGCAGTAGCTTGTATTTTAGTTGGTTTTCCTGCCGCCATAGTATAAAGAATCACTTTTCCTTTAAATTGTTTGTTTCCTGGGGTATGTAGTCAGTTGTCTTATGCATATGTCAGATCTTGCAAGTACGTCCATTGTGACACAACACAGAGTAGCCATCGTGTGTGTTTTGTAGTTCTTGCATTGAACATAACACCATTGTGTTCTTTGAAACTCAGGTGATATGTGAGGAATTCTGATAATTTCTCCCAATTTCTTTATGATCAGTGCTCTGTGATATTGGTTCCTGCACTCAGTTGAAAGTACCAGGAGAGATACACAACTTGTATTGCTGCTGTCTGGTTCATGCAGTAATGAATCTTGTTTACTGTGTTTCTTACCTTAGTTGTGTTTGTTGAAGAATGATGTAACTTCTCTGCTAGACCAGAAGTCACTTTGGTCATGTATAAAGCAAGGGAGAAAACTCCAAAATGTACCCTTTGACAGAGGAAAGAGGTTGTGTTTCATTACTGTTGAATTTGCATAGTGGAAAAGGAACTGTGTGGTGTTGTTTCATATCAGTTTTTAACACTTTTGTGCTTTCTGTTTTCTTATTGTCCATATTAACTTTTCATCCTGTAGTATCTTCTGCAGGATAGGTCTGTGTAATGCTATGTAACTGAATATAGATATGAATGTGAATGCGAATGAGCATTGCTCAGCTGTAATATACTTTGAACTTTCAGGGGCCATAGTTTGAATGGAGTTCCTAACTGCAGCATTCTCTCAGATAAAGCACCTCCACCACAGCCTCCAGAACCACCACAGCAGAGATTGACAAGGGAACAGCTTCTTCCCCCCACTCCTTCAGTTTACTTGGAAAATAAAAAGGATGCATTCAGTCCACAGCTGCAAGAGTTCTGTCTTAAACACCCGATAGCTGTTGTTCGGGGCCTGGCAGCTGCCCTCAAGCTTGGTACGTAAATGAATGTATTAGTTCACCCATAGATTGGCACAGCAATGATGACATTGTATTGCATTCTGGAGATACCTTCTTGACATTTTCTGATTTTCCTTTGTTTATACAAATGCTGTGATAGTACATTTAGGTGGACTGTCACAGCCTTCTCTATCTTGTAGTTTTGAAGATGCCATGATATATGGGTGTTTCGTGGTCACTGTTGTAGACTGGATTTGTTCTCAGATAAAAATGTCTGGGTAACAAGCCCCACTTAGGACTGACATGAAGCTGTGCTTTGTGCTGCTTCATGTGAATTGGATTTCAACCCCAGTGGAAGCACCAGTGCATGGTAACATATATATGGGGTGTAACAGGAGGAACGGACCAGACTTCGGGAGGGTGTTCCTTATGTTATACTGTACCGATATAACCCAAAACACCTATGTCCAAAGTAGAACGGTTACGGAGATAATAGCCAGAGAAAA
>Ga0123355_10013923_pt1 | contig 12541 bp, 9 predicted proteins | sample TergutEmb28metaG_3_FD_89872 | JGI IMG/M metagenome (GOLD analysis project Ga0123355, IMG submission 89872) | Embiratermes neotenicus P1 segment gut microbial communities from Petit-Saut dam, French Guiana - Emb289 P1 | ecosystem: Host-associated > Arthropoda: Insects > Digestive system > Gut ...
AGTTGTTTTTTTTTTTTTTTTTTACAACAAAATAATTTATGGGTTTTTTTAGGGAGGGGGAAGGGGGGAAAAAAAAAAAAAAAAAAAATGAAAAAAAAAAAAAAAAAAAAAAAAAAGGGTTTGGGGGGGGGGGGGGGGAAGTTTTTGTTGGAAAGCGAAGATTTCAACTTACGACAATGTAACGGACAGCAATATTGTGATTGTTGAAGGTTCAGGTTTTGGGCGATGTGGTATTCTGTCGATGTGTCGCTATTTGCCGACGTTTCGAACAACCATGGTGTCTTTTCTCCATGGCCAAGCAGACGAAGTGATCACGATCCTTCGAAACTTCGGGAACCACTCGCCCAACACTCACGACAGAGCCTCGCATCTCAGAAAGAAGACTTGAATCTTCAGCCGCACCTCCGCGCCAACCTCAAACCTCGCATTGTGATTGGTGTTACGAAGTAAAGCACAGAGGTGGGCGAACTGTGTCGGGATCGTGGCCGAGGGCGGTACTTGGTATTAACTGTGCTGATTGTGTAAAATATATGGGACATTATTTTATGTGACAAATGTCGCTAGTCACTTCCCGTTAGCCTGCTAAACTTACAAAAAAAATTGACGTACAATTAGTGACGTGTTTATTAATTTTGACGCTGTCTGTGAGCAGAAAGAAATTATTCCCAGCGCCTTTTTCCAACGTTGTGAAAAAATAGCACTGTATTATCTGCATACATTGAAATAAAAGGCGAAGACCTCGGCTCAAGGCAGAGTGGAATAGCGGCAAGCACTGCACTGCCTGCTGTCACGCGAAACATTCTGAGTGAAGAGTGAGCGATTTGTCAAATAAAATAATATACCGGTATTTTGAGAGGGAATAGAATTTGATGCAGTGTTTGGAGCCTCCATCATTACAATGAACTGTTTGCTTCTCGCAGGTGTTGCGCCTTTTGTCTTGTGCTGCGCGCAATCACTCTATATACGTCGTTGTGAATATACCAGAAATTTCACCTTGCGCAGGCGCAGAATGCCCATCCGACGGCGCATATTTCTACAACACCGACATCGCTTTCGACAGATCGGGTGCCCTAGTAGCCAGGTGAGAGCTATGCATGTCCCTAGCATTGTGGTAGGCTGCTTTGGTAGAGAGGTACTGGTGTAGTGCACTGTTGTTCTCTTAAACTTGCTATACTGAAATCAGAAAAATTATACATAAACTCCAGTAATTGTATTTGGAAAGTCAAGATCGAGATATATAGAACTATAATCCTGCCCGTTGTCCTGTATGGGTGTGAAACTTGGTCGCTGACATTGAGGGAGGAACGTAGGCTGAGGGTGTTTGAGAACAGGGTGTTGAGGAGAATATTTGGGTCTAAGAGGGACGAGGTAACAGGGGAATGGAGAAAATTATATAATGAAGAGCTTAGGGATCTTTACTCATTACCCAATATTGTGCGGGTGGTAAAATCGAGAATAATGAGATGGGCGGGGCATGTGGCGCGTATGGGGGAGGGGAGAGGTGTGCACAGGGCTCTAATGGGGAAACCTGAGGGAAAGACACCATTGGTGAGACCTAGACGTAGATGGGAGGATAATATTAAGATGGATCTTCGGGAAGTGGAAGGGGGTGGAGCCTGGTTGGTGTTGGCTCAGGATAGGGACAGATGAATACGATGATGAACCTTCGGGTTCCATAAAGTGCGGGGAATTTCTTGACTAGCTGCAGAACCAGTTAGCTTCTCAAGACGGACTCTGCCCCATGGAGTGAGTGAGTGAGTGAATTATATTTGGATATTCCCGCTCCCAGATGGTGACCAAATTTGTTCGCAGAACGTAAGACTGATCGAAACGCAGTATGATTACTACTCATGTATGAATGTATACGTGGGTATTATCATACTGACTGACGTTTTATTCATGTATTTATTCCTTTATTTCATGGCTGGGGCTGCTGTCAGACCCTAACCCTGAGCCTTTCTCTCAGCAGCGCGCATTAGGCAAATTCGCATGTAACCCAGCGAGACAAAGAACCTCATATAATTTACGAATAGGAGAAGAGTTACTGCTGTGCTAACCTGCTTGGATAATCCTTTTTATGCTTTACACAAAACATCTTGTTCAGAGTCACCGGCTGCGGTGGAAAACATTTATTAGTAGTCTGAGAATAATTCTTAAGCCTTCGTCCGGTAATTGACTTTAACATCCAGAGCTTTCGACCAACAAAAACTACGTGCTTTACTGTCAGCGGTTTGTTTCTTGGTTCAAAACAAGGACAGCATTGGAGAATCATGAACGTTGAAGACATTTCGACCCAGGAGAAGCATTTGATAAATTTTCATGACAGATATCCTATATCGACCAGAAGGTTGTCGATTGCCATAAACGTGCATGTTGTTAGTCACAGCTCACAGCAGTGACTGGGTCAACCACAGGAAGATACCAAATGACAGATACTGTTACCCTTTAGATAAGCTATCAGATTACGAGGATCCATGGTTAAGCTGAAAATATTTCGGCGGGCCTCCTCATGTTAATATTTGTGTTACAAGGCTCTCTTTATTGATAAAATGCGTAAGGGTGAAAATTGTTGTAAAAACACTGGCAATGTGCGTATAAACGTAGCATTCACACGCCTTCGCATAACCACTGTTTCCGCGAAAAGAAATAAATATTACATATTCTGAGTGTGTCTGTAGCATTAGCTATCCAGCACGCACAGCGCGTGCGTAGTATTTTACTGTCACCTATTGCCTCTCTGGCTGTACCATACTTTCGACATTATCTCAAAAATGGTAACATTTTCGGAATAAAGAAATTTTGAACATCAAATGTGTATTTTGATTTTATCTACAACTTTTGCTGGAACCATTTCTCATCGTAAGTAGAAATGCGCTAGATAATATCGTAAATGTACATGGTTCTTCATGTAAAGGATTCTTGGTGTAAAGTTATTCTTGTCAGATCTTGATAAAAATTGAACTTTCTCAACAGTTTCGAAAAAAATACTCAGATATCAAATTTTGTGAAAATACGTTCAGCGGGAGACGAGTTGTTCTTTGCGGACGGACAGACGGACAGAAATGACAAATATAATAGTCGCTTCTCGCAATTTTGAGAACTCACCTAAAATTACCATTCTAAATAAATTCATACTCTTTTCATCCACAAAAAATAAGAGAAAATAACAGAAGAAACGGGGCGCTGGATGGAGGAGTGAAAGAGTATCCTGGATTTGTGTTGCTTACTGCCCTTGGAATTATTCATCGCTATGGAGAGGGGAGTTTGCGGAAGTGGAGGGACGATGTTTTATTCCGAAGGATTGTGATGGGATGCGATTGTAGACCGAGAGGATTCTGATTGATGGATCCGTTAGGACACTTAAGTAAAACTTCCAAACACAAACGTGTTGTATCACACACTACAGATATTGCGGATGCAGTAAAAAGGTATCCGAAATGTCCAGAATGACAGAATCCCATTTTGTCCAATGTGCCTTCAGAAGCACTAGCTATATAAGGCATGTCGCTGCTGCCATCTGGAGCTGCACGTCAGAACTCACATGGCCCTCACGTCTTCCACCTCAAACTGCTTCCCTCGAGCACTTTACACTCTCACAAGGATAGCACGCATGTTCTAGCATGTGCTCAGCGTCTGTGAAATATAGTGCTGGGCTGAAAGGGGTTCTCTAGCTTGTGTAATTCTTTGTTTCTTACCTGCAGCAAACTCTTTATCATTTTTCTGATACTGAAAGTAACAGCGAATTGCAGTCGACCGCACAACCCGCACTTCTTCTACGTACAGTTATATGTGACAGCGGGTCGCGGTGCTCAGGGTGGGAAACTTTGGTCTGGCTCACTGCCTCAGACCGCTGCCTAAAACAGCAGCGTATCCTGTTGCAGCTGGCTGTCTTTCCGAAACCACTCCAGTCCGTAGAGTGCATATCCATAGAATTTGTCACTTCAGCGCCTTGGGAAGAATCTGTCTGTGGAAAGGTTACATGGAGTCAGGCTTTATAGACTAATACAGCATCATGAAACTGTCAACGGGCCTGATACTTGTGGCGCTGTACGTTGCAGGTACCGGAAGTACAACCTGTTTAGTGAACCGGGATTCAATGTGACGCCTACAGCAGAGCTGTCCACTTTCGACACGGACTTCGGTGTGCGATTTGGCATGGCCACGTGTTTCGACATTTACTTCCATGACCCAATAGTACAGCTGGTGCAGGAGCTGGGCGTCAAGGACATCGTGTTTCCGGTGGCGTGGTTTTCCGAACTGCCCTTTCTGACGGGTAAGGCACTCTGACGTCATGTGTGATGTCAGTGTGTACAAATCATGTCCATTCTACTGGTTCAGCCAGTCAAATCCTTGCATCTGAGTGTTATTAGTTGTTAATAGTTCAGTTATATGGAGTGCGTTAATTCGTAATGGCCATACCACCTGCCAATGTAATTGTATTGAGCGAAATCACAAATAATGTGTAGAAAACCACGGAAGTTTTGCTGGGCAGTAATCGGACTGCTGGTCTAGAAGTGAATGTAGAGAAAATTAAATGTGTGTCCATGACCGGTCAACAGAACGCACGTCTCACTCACAATCTGAAGATAACTAATAAGAACTTTGAAGGGTGGCGAAGTGAAATATCTGGGCAAGACACCACCAAATCAAAACTGAGCGTATGAAGAAAACGATAACACATGGAACTGAGGGCCTGCTTGCTGTCGTGTGGTCCGGAGTGTTTTGTGTCGCTGCGTTCTGTTTAACAACATATCGCTATACTCGTAAATGTAGAGCAGTGCAACTGTGCCTGTTGTCTTGCAGGGGTGTGACAGTCGGTCTTTCCTGTTCAGGGAATCACACAGGTTGAGGGTATTGGAGTATAGGGTGCTGAGGAATGGAAGGGATAATTAACGGAAGACTGGGGAAAACTGCATAATTAGGAGAAGCGTGATTTGCAGTCTTCAGCAAATGGTGATGAAATCAAAGACGTTGACGTGATTGGGTTGCGCACGTGGCACGCATGGTGGAGAAGACATGTGTATGTATTTTTGTATGTAAACGTGAAAGATACTACTGGGAAGAACTACGGGCGGGGGTGGAGGGGAGATATAGTAGTAAAATGGATCGTAAAGAAATAGGATGAGAGAGCTTGGACTGGATTTGGCTTACGGTGGGTAAGTGGCAGGCTGTTGTGAAGACGGTAATGAATTTACGACTCCATAAAATGCGGAGGATTATGTGACTAGCTGAGGAACTGCTGAATTCTAAAGAAGGACGTTGCTACATTCAGTCAGACATTCCCTAAACCACCCTCCCACCTTCCCATTCATCCATTTGTCGTTACAGCACAGCGCTCTGACGTCATGCTGTCAGCGCTGTCTGTAATGTATACAGCTGAATCATTTCCAAGACGCGTCTGTCTGCTGATGTATTTCACTGTTGACAGACAGCCTTCCCATTATCAACACAGTCCGATATTTGGGGGCTCACGGTGGTGGAGAACAAAATGTATATATTCTACAACGTCACTCCGCGCAGACTAGTAAAAATACGAAATGTTGGCCTCAGCGTTAAACAGTAACATCTGGTAAGTCTGGAACATGTAACACCACGGTCCACCGTAACCTGCGAGAGACTGCGTCCTCCAATACATGAATAATATTAATTGCTGAATCTTGCAATGGATTTCTGGAGTTTGTTGCAGCTAAGAGTAACCCAGAAACACTCTCTATTGAGTTGTATGCCGCTTGTTAGCACAGCTACTTTATGCATTCAGAAATGTACTGGACTGAACGAATTAAAGTTGAAGTGTTGCTTGTTTGTTATAGCGATACAAATTCAAGAGGGTTGGTCCCGTTCTCTGGACGTCAACTTACTAGCTTCTGGATATGACGATCCGGCGAACAGAAATGGAGGTAGCGGCATATATGGAGGAAGGGTCGGCAGACTGGCAGCTGCAATGCCTTTCACAAAAACAGAACAACTGCTGATAAGTCAAGTTCTTAAGAAAACGAACCGAGTATCTGAAGACAGCGCAGACACTACACCCAGAAATTCCACCAGCACCAACTTTTCAACGGAAGAAATTAAACCGTCAAGTTTTAAGTCCGACAGGGTATTTTTTAGCGATTACCTTGCGCCTTACACGACGCGGCTTCTTGAAACAAATAAAACTCACTCTCAGATATGCGACAGGGGACTGTGTTGTGAGTTTGACGTCGACACTGAAGACGTCACAACGGACCCTGAAACTGCTGTCTACAGATTGGCAGTGTTTAACGGCATTCGTCCATTTTTTGGTGGAAGGACTGGAGGGATTCAAGTGTGTGCCGTGATATCGTGCAACAACGCAAGCTTGTCTTCATGTGGACAGGCTATAATCACAACAAAGGGACTGGCAACTTTTAAATCCATCAGCATACAAATGAATTCCAACCGCGTCAACTCGGTTCACACTGCTACTACCTTGCTAAACACAGTGCTGCCTCTTGATGCAGATTCATATGAACTCAGTTCTAGAAATATTACAGCTGAACTGACACATGTTCATCTCCACACCAACAGATCTGTTCATAATTTGTGGACATTTGGTATTTACACGAGAGAATATGATTTAGATGGACTTCCTTTCACAGTTGCCACAGAACAGACGATAAATTGAATTAATTGCCTCGGGTTTTATGCCTAATTGTAAACGATAAATGGGTGGGGGAATTTGAACAGTTGCAACAGATGATTATCACAGTTTGAATAATTATCGATTTGTATTTAAATATATTGGGAAGTCTGAGATCTGTATGTGTTATTCCCAAAGACGGTAATCTTACAAAATCCACAGTCTGTGTTTCTGCATACTGACAAGCTGAAAAGCTGACTGCTTTCAATAAAATAATCTTTACTGACCACCTGTCTTGAACCACACCGTATCTCTTCACTCACATACTTGTCCCTTTTCCTACACGCATGGTGTTTATTAACACCATCTTCAGGGAGCTTGAATCCAACTGCAGTTCCTTCACAACACATCAAATGTTTATACAAACTTGTTAGCTCTCTGTTAAATGTTGTATTTTTCTCGCAGATTTGTGAGAAAAGTAAAATGGAGCGATATTGGTGAATAGTGACCCAGTTTATTGTCCAATAAAATTTTGAAGTGACTGTGATACTGTCACCATTTCTGTGCCTCAACTGGAGTACGCATGAATTTCACTGATTAGTTTCAGGAAAGATGTTCGGATTTTACGTGATGTTTGTGGGCAGACCAATGTGCCTGCAGTGCTGCTCCAAGCACCTCGCTGTGTGTGGACGAACTGACAACAGCAACACAAAACATTTAATGAACCGAAACACAAACTTTTTTAATAAACCCTTCCTTATAGAAAGAAATAGATCTTTCTATCCAGTTTTCTGTAGCTGAGCCTCCATTTTCAAAAGATTTCCCTGTCTTGCACATGTAACGCAGTTTGTCAAGCTGTGCTGTGCTCTGCGGACGCTCATTGAAAGGGCAAGCACAATATTTGTTCGCACTCTTGCGCCGTTCTAATGCAAAGCGCAGTTTGCATCTTACAAGATACCATGAGTGAGGCTTTACGTGGTGATATTCAGTTACTTCTTAAAGGTACGTGTAAAGCAGGCCTCACGGGTTACAACAAAAAAACCCGCTTCGTGTCGCGTCTTTACATCTTTACATTTTTACATCTTTACATCTTTACATCTTGCCACCCCGCACTTATTACATTCTTGGCCGAAAGCGCTCCAGTAAATAAGGAAATGTTTTGGTCACTCAATATAACAGAGACGTGTGATCGAACATAGGCCTGTACAGTCATGTCAAAAAACGTGTTACAGCTAAGTTGCTACACCACTCAAATAATGTGAAATTCAGCCTTTTTCATGGCCACTGCGTGCAAAAATCCTGTGTTGTATGGGTACCAAACTTGATCTATCACATTAGGCGGAGCACACAGAATGTGATGTTCGACATTAAGGTACAGAGGGGGTTATTTGGGCCTGAGAGGGAGGAGGTAACAAAAGGGTGGAAAATAATTGCATAATGACGAGCTGCATGATTTGAAATCTTTGCAATATTTTGTTCGGATGTTTAGAGTTAAGGAGGAGGAAATTGAGTGCAAATTTGGCACGAATGAGGGAGATAAGTAATTCACACACAATTTTGGTGGGGAAAACTGAAGGAAAGAGGATATTTAAAGAATGGGACATAGATTGGAATAATATTAAAACAGATATTAAAGACGTAGTATGGCAGCGCGTGGACTGGATTTATCTAGGTCAACGAAGGAGCAAGTTGAGGGCTGATGGGTGCAAGGTAATGAAAATTCGGGTTCCAACATAGGGGATGAATTTTTGACTAGCTGATGGAAGTGTTAGCTTCTCGAGAAGGATTGGTCAGACAGTTAATTAGTTAGTTGGAGTATCTGCCTCAGAGAAGAGATTATAACCGTCGCTAATATCCGGTTATGAGCACCGCAGTCCTCTATGCCGACAAACCCAATGTTCTGCACTTTTCTACAGAAATCACTGTGCCCATCTCTGTCAACAGCGGCCCACGCAAAGCAGGGCGCATCTGTGCCGGCTTAATTAACATTTACAACTATAACTTATTTAATTACAATGGCTAATGCAATGCTTTAATTACGGAAATGTTCGCGGAATGGGAGCACGGGTCGTGCAGCGTGCTTATTAATTCATGACGCATTTAGTTGCATCAAGCTGCTGATTTGCACAAATTGTGACGTCTCTACCGCAGCCAACGGTCATCGTTAGCAACTCTGAGCAGTCGTTCTGCACAACTGCAACATGTCCGGCCTTCGATATATACCAGTAAATAAAAGCTTGTGTTCTTTGTGCCAATGAAGTTATTCATTATAAACGCTAATTAAATAGTTCCTCTCAACCCTACGGAGGTATGGGCGTGTGAGGGAAATACAGGTTTACATCCTCTCATTGTGAAGCCCGGCACTGGATGAAATTCAGTGCTTTTCTTGACGCCCTGGCTCTTTCATTCCAGTAGAGAACCAGCAGCAGCGTCTGACTAGACGACTGTTTGGGTCACAATGGCCTTCTGGACGATTGGGAGAGGAGAAGAATTTGCTGCTTCTACAGGGAATCGAATTCCGTATTACACTTGATTTTTAACAAAGTATTCCGGAGAGTATTTGGGTTTCAGAAACAGAAATTGACTCATTGGTATGGTTAGAAGAACAACATAGATATAACACTAGTACGTAAGTAAACAGTGAGTCTCGCAGGCCAGCCAGAGTTACTGTATTGACAGTCAGTCGACAGGAGTGACACGCTCTGGATGTATCGCGCGGATGGGCAAAGCGAGAAAAGAAAAGTAAATGATTCGGAGAAAAGCTGTGCAATTAGAATCACTTGGGCGATCTAAGAAGGTACATTGGAGGTCAAGCAGCTGTCACAAAGGGTGGTCTAACAGCCGACAGAGGCAAGAGTTCGGTCGCTTGTCCGAAACGGCCAGACAGGTTGTGAAGTCCACCCTGCCTCCTGTTTAGTAGGTAAGAAGGCGCCCTCCCGAGGACTGTATTTCCTTGGAAAGGGCCGGGGCGTGTAGTTAATCTCTCCCCCTTATCAAGTGCTGATGTAGGAATAAGTGGGGCTCTGCCTCCACTCCACTGTGTCTTCATGGCCAGCACTGTGATAAATTTACGTTGGTTGTTTTCTGTGGGAGGAAAGATTGTTGTCATTGAATTAACCTACTAGGCGTGTCGCAGGCTGTATTAAGTACAGTCTGAGCAATTTCACATAGTTCTAAATCACAAAGCTACTGCTTTTTTATGTTAGATATTTGCTCCCATTCGAAATACATAAAATTATACCAAACTGAAAGTTATGCTGGAAGGCCAGAACTGCATTACGATAAAATTCACTACGTGATTTGGTGGTGTTTATAGCATTTATAGCATTTTTAAAAATAAAATACGATAGATAGGATGGGGAAATTTATGGAAAATATTTTGGTAAATTGGGCTAAAATTTGTAGGAATTTAAACAAAGGTAAACAGTACTAATAGCAGCAGCCATATTTTTGCCGAACTGTAGACTGCTGTGAATTACATATGTAGGTGGCATAATGTGGCAGTTTCTTCTACTGACGTCAGCTACTGAATAAACCATTGGTTCAATGTGTGTGATTGTTCCCACAGACTTCATTTGCACTTCAATTTCCATATTTGCGTATAACAAATGAGAACCATCTCGCTTGCCTGACACGGAACATCGTTTGTCTAAAATGTCTTGAAAAGAATGGAGAGAAGTACGCATATCGCGAAGTTATCGCAGAAGTTCCAAGTATCGATCAAGCCCTCGGCGTTGCACCTACTGCCATCTGTTATCAGTATTGCCGAACCTGATGCACACTGACATCGTGGAATGTGCTTGCTGATACGCGCTGCCTCTACCATACCTCCCCCACGTTATGGTTACCATCCCCCTGCCTCACCCCTATCCCCCTCGGTCTGACCAGGTTGCATCCACACAGCGCGACCACTCCCACCTTGGGTAGTGCTTGTGTAGAGCGTGGCACGCGCGCGTGGTGCACGCTTCTGCTCTCGATCGTGTTCTGTTAAAAATAATCATCTGACAATATATTCGTATATCGAAACAATATAATTTCATGTGGTTACGTTGTTGCTGTTGTTTTGTTTGTACTGTTTTAGTGATAAAAGAGACAGCAATGACTTTCTGGACTGTGAAATGAATAAAGGTAAATGAACTGTTTATTTGTGGTAATGGTTGTAGTGGTTGAACTTAACCATAATCTTCAGTTTTTGTTTATCAGATCGTGGTGTGAAGGTAAACCAGTTTCTTTTCTTCCTTTCTATAGTTCTGTGGATATCTTTAAGTTTCATTTTCTTCTACATTTTGCAGCTAATTGTATTTTAAACTTTTAATGGCTTGATATTGATTGGCACTGTATTTGGGCTTAATTGTACTAACCACCTTTACTAGCCTAACACGTTTCTAATAACCTAATTGAGAAACGAAACTGACAACTTTTCTGTTTTGTAGAATTCGCTATCTTGATATGAAGGGCAATACATGAAAGTGCGCGAAACAAATGTGGCACTTTGGCACTTATTACAAATACTACAGGACCCGCCACCACTTTCGTTCTTCAATGAATGTTTAATATCGTTTGAAAGTGTTTAACCTCTGAATCTAAAAGATTAACTGTAACGCATATTCATCATTGGCCCGTTTAATCTGACCCAAGTTGCCCCATTTGATGGTCCCTATATTATACGCAGCCTTTCGTCCTACACATGAACACCTGCGTAGCCAGTCCAACAACACCTGCCTGAATTATCTTTTCAGACCGAATGCGAAGGTTACGCTGGCCTTGACAATCTATCGAATGAAGTAGAACTGCTTGCTAAAATGTAGCAGGGCTAAAGAATGGGAAGTTGCAGTTAAGAAGGATTATTTGGAAAACCAGACAAAAATCAGTTGTGTTCGCATTCACCTTACGAGGAAAAAAATGATATTGAGAGATCCAGTTCGTACCGCGCAGTAAATAAACTCAATCTTTGTTTATGTAAACCGATTAGTTAACGCTGCATCACTGTTTTCCGGGGTATTTATATTAACTGGTAAATACATTGCGTGTGCACAAAGTTTTATTTTTGACTGTTAAACCTCCTGGTACGTATACTAACCACTGGGCCTAACAGGGTTTATGGTAGAAAATTATAGGAATTATTGTCATATCAATAGAAAACACATTCTTATAATAAAACCAAATAGATGCACTAATTTCTCAAATTTATTTTAGAATAAAATTCTACATGTTTCGGACAGATCCTCTGTCCATCGTCAGGAGTTTTTCACTGTACACGCAGCAATGGTACATGTCATACAGCAAGCTGTCAGCACACCTGTATTACATATACCATTGCTGTGTGTATAGTGAAAAACTCCTGATGATGGACAGAGGAACTGTCCGAAACATGTAGGTTTTATTCCAAAAATAAATTTGAGAAGTTACTGCATACATATCAAGATATATAGAACTATAATTTTGCCTGTTGTTTTGTATGGGTGTCAAACATGGTCGTTGACACTGCGGGAGGAAAGGTAGTTGAGGGTGTTTGAGAACATGGTGTTGTGGAGAATATTTGGACCTAGGAGGGTCGAGGTAACGGGGGAATGGAGGAGATTGCATAACGAGGAGCTAAATGATTTGTACTCCCAATATTGTGCGGGTGATAAAATCGAGAAGAATGAGATGGGTTGGGCATGTGGCGCATATGGGTGAGGAGAGGGAGGTGTACAGGGTCTTGGTGGGGAAACCGGAGGGAAGGAGACCACTGGGGAGACCTTAGACGTAGATGGGTGGATAATATTAGGATGGATATCCATGAGGTGGGATGTGGGTATATGGACTGGATTGGGCTGACCCAGGATAGAGACAGGTGGCGGACGCTTGTGAGTGCGGTAATGAACCTTCGGGTTCCGTGAAATGCGGGGAAATTCTTGACTAGCTGCAAACCAGTTAGCTTCTCAAGAAGGACTCTGCACC
>Ga0123355_10013924_pt1 | contig 12541 bp, 8 predicted proteins | sample TergutEmb28metaG_3_FD_89872 | JGI IMG/M metagenome (GOLD analysis project Ga0123355, IMG submission 89872) | Embiratermes neotenicus P1 segment gut microbial communities from Petit-Saut dam, French Guiana - Emb289 P1 | ecosystem: Host-associated > Arthropoda: Insects > Digestive system > Gut ...
ACGACAGTTTGCTCCCACGTCCTGTCCATTTGTGATTCCATGCATAGGAAATGTGAAGTTCACAGTGTAGCCGAATGAAAAAGCAGACAAAATTAGCCAGAAGAGCCTGCAATTTGAACTACCTAATTTTATATTCAGGTACAGACCTGCAGTCGGATTTGTTTATATTTTGTAACATGAACGGAAATATAGCTAAGGTATACTAGTCTTTGCAAGTTAATGAGAACTATCAGTAACAAAGGAATTTTCTTCCACTTCTCATTTAAATTTATAGAAAGAAACACGCGACGTTTACTAGAATACGTACTTAATGATTTTAATAACCTTTATAAGTCAGAAGTAACTCTCAGTCCATGTACCATTTACTGTCCAAGGCAACTGTTCATTTCGTGCACAGGATATTTCTAAACGGTTGTTTGGTTCTCCAAGAGAAAATTGTGATCTTTGTCCTAGAATGTTAAAGGGTAGGTTCCTGACAGGAGAATACAAAGTATTTTCTGGTGGGAGGGTGTAAAGTTTTAAGTAATATTAAGGAAAGATTCATCTATGGAGAGGTTAGTCAAAAGGGAACCTCAGTTTATGCAATATTCTGGTAAGGTCATTTTTGGTAATTAGTGAAAGATTGAAAAGTGGCTGTACTGGATACAACTGTCAACTTTATTCTAAAGTCCATACATTTCGATATATGCTTTATCCTCATTTATTCCAATGCTGCTATTATCGTGTCTTGCAAATGTGTTCTGTATTGACATTTTGTAAAAAGATAAATACAACGGTAGAACCTCACTTCAAAACAACGTCATCCTCCGCCATGTTGAGTCAGTGTTTACAGTGTTGTAGAATTGGGTATTTCTTGTTTCTAACCACGGCAGTGCCACATTTCGAAGGAATCATGACAGGCACTTCAGTGGTTACTTTGAATGGTCACATTATTCACATGGCACTAGCAAATGACACGCCATGGCATGACATGACATGACATAATATGACATGCTTTAACGGAACGAGTTACCTATGGCGTTATACATCAAGTATGCATTCATCCGGTTCAAGGATCGAATAACAGTGTAAGTTACTGTAATGCCGTTTGCCTGTGTCCCTTTTCCAGTGTTATTAGCCTGTGTGTCATCAGTTTGAGCGAAGTGGAACTTCTGATCTTTTCCTACACGAATTAACTCTGAAAGACTTTTATCTTTTCGTATGTGGTATACTCTGTTTTTGGGTTGCTGGACCACGTAAAAGCGATTAACTAAACAGGAACACACGGATACAGACGCACGCTAACACGAGGGTTTGAACCTGCGGTTCCAGTATTTGTAAGGTCCGTGACCGTACGGTCAATATGACTAATGCAGATAGGAACGGTTTTCGCCTTGCTATAACTTGCAGAATCGCCGGATCCTTGTTCTGATTTGTTTTAAAGTAGAGTGGCTCATTTTGTCTGTTCATGAAGGCAGCACAATGCGCTGTTTGTCCGTTATAAGGCTGAAGTTTATTTTAGCGGACGAGACGTGTTACAACGGAATAGAGGACAGCCTCATTTCATACTGCGGGTACGGTCATGGTCAGCTCGCAGTTAGTTCACGGTCAGTTCACTGTCTGTCTGTTAGGGAAAGTATCCTTTGCATCTCTTCAAAAGAACGAGCACGCTAAAGCCACGGACGTCGAAGCAAGCACAGGTAATGTCCACAAGAATATTTGGCCCAAAAGTAATGCGATTACTGCCAAATATTTATTGGTTCATTTTGGGGAGAATATTTAAAACGTACTGAACTCTCGATTGCCGTAGGTCTAGTCAGCGTGTCCTCTAACTGTAGTCTAGAGAAGCCTTTAAAACAGTGCTTTTCAAACTGTGGTAGCCGGACGGTCGCCTGGTGGTATGTGACTAAATTTAGGCATTATCTTTTCCAGTAATTTAAATTTGGAAACGTTACGTTCACTATTACACTACCGAAATTGTTTAAAGTGTATTGAAATGTATATGCCAAAATGATTATTTATTGTTCGAATGAAAATACAGCCTACCCTCTGTCGTCTAATCGCGTTACATTAGAAAAATATAAAATGAAAAATATTAGGTTTCCACAGCGTTGTTGTTAGCTGGTTGGCAAGTCTGGTTTGAATCTGCCAACCAACGAAACATCCCGGAAGACCAATAGCCTGAAAGTACTCATTAATATTGTAGTACTTAGTGGTACATGTTCATGTTTTGTGTTGTGATAGTGGTACGTGAACATGTCTTGTAACAGTGGTACACGAGAAAAGATGTTTGAACAGCATTGCTCTAAAGAACCATTATTTTGAACACTTTTCTTGCAGTCCAGTACATTTCTTGGACAGCGGAGCGAATATTAGCTTTCCATGGAGTCATGACATAAAATTACTCGGAATTTATGAGGGGATGGGACAGCGTCGTCGGTGTAGCGACTGAGCTACAGACTGCACGTCAGAGTCATTACGTTTCAAATCTAGGCAACAGAAACAGAAAATTTTATTCAAAAAAGCAGCCAAAATTTCTGTGCCACATACAATTTACTATTCAGTGGCTACCTAGGAATTGTTCCCGGGAGTAAGGCGGCCCTTGGCTTGAAGCTAACGACTCCCTCCTCAATCCAGTTCGATGTTAAGAATAACTGGAGCTATACCTCTACTCCGTCATTTGCCTTCGTGGCGTGCAGTGGGGCAAATTTACCTTCAGCTTGGCACAGAATGTGGAAAATATTTCCTTCTTATTTATTGTCATTTTAATGTAGCAAGTTTAGGCTTGCACGGGGCCAAAGTACATATAACACCGCGTGAGAGTGACATGATTTTTGCGTGACTGTGCCTCGTATTATGTTCCATAACTTTGCACTCATTCAAACTAACCAGCAGTCCGTGGCAGTGACGAACCTCGTGGTATGCTGAAATCGAAGTGCTCCACTGACTGGCAAGGAAAAATTTCCTAAGAAATATAATTTAAAATACGATTCCAGTTCAGAGTAGTCTTTCTGTTCAAAGATTTAAGCTCTTGCGCTGGTTGAACATGGGGATTACTGGTTTAAATCGCGCTATACACACACAAACACACACACACACACACACACATCCGATCCTCCGTCTGTGTGTTGTGATATTCCGTGTTTTTCCAACTTCATTATGCAGCATTTTATTTATTATGAATAACGGGCAGACTAACTTCGGGAAATATTTAACGGCATTCTGTTCAGAGTACCTTATTTCGGTTCTCATACCTGACAACGCGAATTTAAAATACAGCTCTACTTAACGTATGGTTCTGTCTGTTTCCCTATTGGGTGTTTAACCTGGTCTGTCATCACTCTAGGCATAGTAAAAAGCTTTGTCTTTCAGAACAAACTGGCGAAGAGAAAATTTGGACTAAAAGAAAGAAGTTGGGAGGACAGTCAAGTAATACGAGTAACGTTATTCATTACGTGCATTGTACTTGTAGTAATTTATATACACCAACAAATATGTACGTGAATTGTACAAAATTGTAAGTTATCCATAAACATAAACCTTTCTACATGTAGGAAGAACTGCACAGCACCCTCCTATACAGGACACATAAATATGCAGCACAAGGATTTGACCCTTCTGGACTGAAAATTTCTGACATTTTACGTTCTTATGCACACACGTAACTACACACATTGTGAATGAACATATCACTGAATTTTAACGAGGAACGTGTCAGCATTATACTGGCCATGCTATCCATATTGTTATATTTGTAGCTGCCATTATGCACTTTGAATATTGTATATGTGAGTTTAATGTATTACTGTTTTAAATTCTTTTGTACTGACCTCTCCCTGAGGATGGCGATGTATCGTTGAAATATGGAGGGTATGGGTAATTTATGATTGTTATACAGTTTGTGTTCATATATATATATATAATTGTAAATTCTTTATATATATAAAACGAATTTACAATTATCTTGTTCACCTAAAGTGGCACAGGCCGAAGTAGAGGTATACAAATTTTCTAAACGTCTAGGTGTCACCTCAAAATTCTAGGCGCCAAGGCGGTGATATGAAGCAAATACCACACTGAGAATTCAAAGGCAATAAGCGTCTTTGTAAGAAATTTCTTCTCCCGGGCGACCTGTCGTCGGGTGGTTGTGCACCCCTGACCTAAACATCTGTGTAACATGCTTGGTAAAAACAGGAAACACATATATGGGTGTAATTTTCGTCAGGTAACCAATAGGGGAAAAGTCATGTAGAGTATCTTCATAAATATGAGCACACATTTGTGTGTTTTGGTAAATATTGAAGTAAATATTACAGAAACACCGTGTGAAGATGTGGAGTGCATGCAGCATCCTTAGGATGCAAGATTTCACGAATATGGTAAAGACATTTTAGGCTCACGAGTGGGAAGTTCTATACTGAGCGGAATCCACCTTTTCAAGGAGGTCTTGTCACTCAGCGCTTCGTTAGTTATCGTATGTAATTTTCCTACGTCGGTAGTGGCCTGGTGACCATCATATTACGCGAATGAGTATTGCTGTCAGTATGTTCAAAGTTCGTTGTTTTTGGATTTATCACAGAGGATTTATGACTAGCTACGTGTACATCTTGGTATCTGACAGCTGGCTTAATGGTCAGGCGGCCTCGATGTGTAAATAATTTCAGGCGCAAAAAATTTCTGTCAATTTAAAAGGGCCGTTTCCAGACGCAAATCTTGACCGGAGCCCAGACAGTGTCTGTTAGGTGGGAACTAAAGAAGTTTAAGCACTGACTTGTGTGAGTAACTTACAAAAAATTAATAGGCGTTACATGGGTAAACAATATCAATAAAAATTTTGTGAATATGTGTGTGCGCGTGTACACACACACACACACACACACACACACACTCAAATAGTGTATTTACGGGTATGTATACGTGTATATGCAGTATCTACCGTACATAAAGAAACGCGCTCCATATTCAGATTATAAATTTCAGACAAATTACTTTTCGAATTCCTACATAAGCAGATATTGTACACTAAGCTTGTGTGCTAGATGCAATAACAAGTTGGTATATGGCTCAGAACATAATTTTATTATCAGGATTATATGAAATACATTAATGAAATTTCTGGACAAAATGTACACTTTTCTAATATGGTTGGTGGCGCATATACAGACTACAGACCACGAGATGAGCCCCGTGGGGGTGGGGTGGGGGTGCATGGTGCGGTGCGGGATGACTGCTGGCTACATCGGGGACTTCTCGTCTGGTACTGGCAGGAACGGCAGACATTTCTATCATTCACACAGAAAACATCAAGCATGTCGCAGAGAGCGAGTGCGCTGTGAGGTAACAACCCATAATTTACCATGAAATCTCACCCGTTCGCATGTATTCCATCCCTAGTAGAGATCATTTCCGGGTCTGTGGAGAATAATTGCCGATACCCATAAATGTTAAGTATAATGTGCCGTCGTAATGTGATAACGGAACTTGCAGACCTTAATACGAACTGATTGCTTTAATGTACTGTATTCAGCATAAAGAAAAACTCCACGTATTTAACCTAACTGTGGAATTTAGACGCTGGCCGGAAGAGCAGTGCAGCACGTCTTACATGCAGTCGCTCACATTACACATAATTTCATCAGTGTCGCGGCTGTTGTTCATTGCGCGGAAAATGACACTACTCATTACACACAAATGATAATTACCTTGGAACTGACGACAGCGACGTCTGGAAATTCACATCGACGCATGAGCGGACCTTTTACACTGGAGACACAAACCCTCCACCCATGGGCTGAGAACTGTAAAATGAAAATGTGATTGATTGGGAACAATATGCAATATCTTTCGGTAGCGTAAGGAGCACAGAATTGTATGTAACTATATTTAGACTAATTTTCCTGTAATGGGACTCGCGAAAGCCTCTCCGTTGTGGGGATGTTGGGGGAAGGGTTTTACTTTAGAGGCACATTCGTATCTAGGGCCATTTGGACTTAGTACAATGGAGGCCACAGCACTTGGCTTTGGCTGGCTGCTCGTTGTTGCAAGATCTACACAGCAGAAAGCACACTGTAAAAATGAAAAGCACATGGAACAACAACAAACATAAGAGGGAGAGTCAAATGAAAACTTTAAAAGTGCGACAAAAATTCGAAACACAGCCCAATTGCCTTGTAAGCTGACAACAATGATACTGATGGTTTGAAGAGTGGTCGACAGGTGGCAGTACGATGCAGGGATGCAACATTACGGCGCAGTAGTAGTGTAAAGATGGCGGCCTCGCTTACAACATGCACCAAAGAAGAACAGCATTCTGTCATCCGTGTCTTATAGTGAGGGGGTGAAACCCATCGAAATTCATCGACGAATGAAAATTCAGTATGGTGATGCATGTCTGTCACTACAGCAAGTGTACGAGTGGACTAGGAAGTTCATGAACAGCATTAGTTCTGTAACAGACTCTCCTCGACCTGGTCAGGCACACCGAGTAGTGACACCAGAGGCCATTGTAGCAGTTGAAGTCAACGTGAAGGAAAATCGCCGCGTAACAGTGAATGAAATAGCCGCAAATCTGGATATGAGTCATGGATCAGCAAACCATATCCTCCGTGATAAAAAAATAAATAGCATTTAAGGTTTCCATTTGACTCACCCTCGTAACTTAAAATTATATAGTAACAAAAAGGTGTGTTACATGATAATTAAAGGGCATTTTTGTAGAAAATTTAACGAACTAGGCAATACGTGACCAGGAAAGTTGCCATTTGTTGGGGAGCAAAGCCTCTGCTGATCAGTCCCGATATCTGGCAGTAATGCAGTTTATCTGAAGCTTAATTTGCTGTGGCTGATGCGACAGAAATATTTCCAGTGCGCCTGAATCCTTGGCAAGCATTACAATCATAACGATTCCGGAGAAGCACTCCAAACTGTCCTCATACGCAGATGTACGGCATCCCTGCAGGCCTATTTGAAGCATAACTACAACACGCGTACACACACAGTCGAACCCAGTTATAACGACATCAGTTTATACGACACCTCGCCTATAGCGTCAGATATTCTGCGGTACTAATTAATTTCTCACTGTTAACCATAACACTGTACTCCTTGGTCAGAGACTGTACGTGATTTCAGGCTTCCGCCGCGAAGTAGATGAGAACGGCGCGCTTCTGAGTCATTACGCAAGTAGTGGCAATTCCTTACCGACGTTTTGGGACAACCTGTCTGTCCCATCTTCAACCCTTGACCCTTGAAGGCGGTACCGACAGGTTGTCCCGAAACGTCCGTAGAGAATTACCACTACTTGCTGTGTAATAACCCAGTTCTCATAACAAAAATGGTGTATAGCGACATAAAATATCCGTCCCGTTTTTGGCGTTATAACATATTTCGACCCTTATATATTCCAACAACAACTTTCATGCCAGATATGCGAGTGTCTTTTACAACCAAGGAACAAACGTACAAAGTTGTCGTTCTTGCTTCGTTCGCAGTTCGTAGCAGTTTTAACAAAGACAGCACACAGTGACACGTTTCTTGCGTTTCAATTTCTGACCGTAAGCGAAGCGACTGCGGAAGTAGTTCAGCCTGTCTCGGCTCAGTTTGACCTCCATTTAACGTCGTATTTATGAAATTATCAGAAACCTGATTCTGGCGACAGAATACGAGAACTTCCTTTGCTTGAACTAATATTAAGCGCAATTTTGTTGTTACATTACTCTTGACACTGTTGTCAGCAGTATCTCTCTGGTTGGAAAACAAGGCTCAGTGTCATCATTCGTAGCTTCGCAACAACAAAAATTATACATTGTCATAGAACTGATTTGCAGGGTACTGTCAGAACGTCTCTGTAAATGACGAAACTGCAGGGGTAAAAGACTTTACCCACCTCTTGTAGAAGGGCTTGAAAGCGGTGCCTTCGTTGGGGCCCTGGTTCGAGTTGCCAGAGCTCATCATGTGGCTATGGTGCTGGAATGCTGCATCCTTCCCGCTCGGTCTTTCTTTCTGTGGAGATTGCTGCAGACGTCCGAAGTTTCCCAGGAAACTGTGGTGCCCTGGTCCGGCTCCGTATCCTGTCGTCGTGGCTGTGGCAGTGGCAGATGTGGATGACTGGGCACCCGGCCCAGCACCTGCGCCGCCACTGAAGCATGACACTGGACCTCCCAGCAGATTGCCGGCCACACTAGGCAGCTTCATGTTCGGTGGTGTCTGGGGCGGGGTATCGGTTTGAACCTCCGGAAACCCCGACGCCCCTACTGACGCCGAGCACGCCGCCACTCCATTTCCACCGCCTCCACCGTAGGGTCCCGTCAGGAGTGCCCCGTACCGAGAGTATGGCGCCGCAGCTGCTGCTGACGGACTCATGGCCGCGGAGGGCAGAGCAAAGCTGTTCATGGTCATATTCATGCTCATGTTGCCGCAACCAGTGCTAGGCATGAGCCATGGCTGTTGCTGCTGCTGTTGCTGTTGGGAGCTGGGTGGTGGTGGAGGCGTCTTGCATGCTGCTGTGTCGGCCAGAGACCAGATCTTAGGTTTTGTAGCAGGAATGGGCACTCCGCAGTCTGATGGCGACCCGTTCTTGCCCATCTCCTCCTTGAGGCCTCCACCGCCAAGCAAGGAGTGGGGGTGGGGGTGGTGATGCAGATGGTGATGGTGGTGGTGATGGCTCCCTACCATTAGCAGCTCACCCGGCTTTCTGTCGTCATCATCATCTATGTCTTCGTCATCATCCATGCAGTCTTTCTCTAGGTGATGTTCCGACTTCACGTGATGCATCGGATCTGCGGACACACCCCACATATGTAATTAGCTTCTTTTATGCAACGAACCAGTCTTTATAATAAAAAATTACGAATGTGACTCCTCAGGCAAATGCTGTTGTCTCTTGCCGCGTTGTGCACTTAAAGGTCAAAATTTCGATTCATTAGCCGAAACAGTGAACCAATATTGCAAATGATAAATAATACATATACTTCACAGACGTAATTAAAGGCGTAGATTCCCCAGGCCTCTTTGAAGGAAGGAAGGGGAGCCCTCGAGTCCATTAATGTTGCACTGGAAGTATCTTGCTCAGAAATTCTAACTACTTCTTTGAAAAATATTTAAAACATTCTACCGTATCTTCGTAACTCCAGTTGCAGTCTGTATATTGAATAAACGAATACGATAAAGTATTACCGAAATTCACAAGCAAGTTACGGGCCTTATTTTAATAATTACACTCCATACAGGAAAATGTATTCTATGTACCAGATTATTCCTGGCCCTTTTTATGTTATAAACGTTGCTTTTTTACTTATACGAAATGTCCAACTACTTCCGCTCTGAATACCGTCGCAGTGTTAACATCTGTATATACGTTACATAACCTGCAGTATTCATATTATGGGTTTTCCGGATGATGAAACCTTGCATTCTGGCTGAGTAAGGTGGGAGTATGTACTTCCAAATCTGTCGTGCACCCACCACAGAACATGACGAAAATAAATTACATTGCGAATATTCACCACTGTGAAATACATCGTACAATAATGTTTAATGTTTAGGTATTTGTAATGTGTCTGCATGAAGGTAAATGTCACTGAAGTTGAACCAAACAGAAAAGTAGAGAAATTTAGTCATATAAAACGAAATCGTGATACAACCGGAGCAGCACGCAAAACTGTTAAATCAGAGATTCCAAAAGTTCAGGAAATCAGAAATTCGCTGCCATGTTTAATGACATGCATGAAATAAAATATTACTTTTTCGAATGACGAGTGTTTTAAAACGAATTTCTAGAGTATCGGGACTACAATTTATTGCAACTGGGACTGCGTTACTCACTGAAATAATTAGTTCAGCAGGTTGCTCCCAAAAACAATGCGTCCCATTCGGATTAGCCATCCTACCTCAGGCTACTGATCATTAGTTATCTGAAATCGGCCACGCCCTTTCGTCTTACTTTTCTACTGCACAAATTCCAAGCTTTACAAACCTTGTGTTAATATTACAGTTACACAGCTGTAATGTAAATTTACAACCCAAACGTTGTTTATTTCACAGTCCGGGGTGCTGGGCTCTTGTTGGTCACATGTACGAATTCTAATTGAGTCGTAAGTTTTGTAACTGACAATTGTAAATATATTACACAATATTATTATTATTATTATTATTATTGCTGTCACTGTTCTTTGTTTTACAATCCACTCGGTGTCTCAGATTACATAGCGCCGATGGTAGGCTGACTTATGAATGATTAATTGGGAAGTATGAGGAAGAAAACGGTGGTGATCTAATGGATATTACATCCTGTCAGTCATCTGGAAGAACTTAATAAAGCTACAGAGGACTTCAACCACAATATCCCATGTTTCGGGCACAATTGGAATCGGGTACCATCCAATTGGAAACTGGTACCATCCAATTGGAACCGGGTACCATCCAATTGGAACTGGGTACCATCCAACTGGAACTGGGTACCATCCAGTTGGAACCGGGTAACATCCAATCAAGAAACGTCCGTCTAACACAACTTCGGTTATTTATTTCTGTACTGCAGGTGGTAGACAATCGGCTACATTTTTCGACCGCTTATGCAGTCACCGGTGAACAGCTTCTACATTTTTCCTTGTAGAAACAGGTCCTGAAGGTGACCGCATACACGTTCGAAACACGTTGCCGATTGCTGACCGCCTGCAGTAAAGAAATGAATAATCAAATTTTTGCTAGACGAACTCTTTTTATTAATTTACTTTATACTCAACGAGATGAAAACATCAAATCCCAAATAAAAGTCGCATTATCGCAATGTCGGTCTTTTGGATGTGGCTTCATATCTGTTAAAGTCGGCTGGTTCAAAGGTTACAGATGGAGAGACACAGATACCAACAGCGAAATTTATGATGGAGAAAATCACTTGGACCGACGGTGTGAAAAATCAGGTAGTACATGGAGTCAAGGAAGAAAGAAATTTCATACGTATAATAAACTGAACTGGTCTCATGTTGCGTACGAACCGTCTTATAAAACACGTCACTAAAGAGAATATAGATGGGAAGAGAAGACGAGAAAGAAGACGTAAACAGCTACTGGGTAAACTTGGGGGCGGGGAAGGGAATGTACTAGAATTTGAAAAAGGAAGCACTAGATCGCACTCTCTGGAGAACTCGCTTTGGAAAAGGCTATAGACTTGTCGCAATGTTACGCAATGCATGAATGATCTTAATACTTTCCAGAAAAACAAGGAAAGCGAAATTTCAGCTTAGGCCTACCGATAACGAAACGGATGAAGAAAAGAATGAAGCCATGTGGCGAGATGCAGACACACATCAGGCAGTGGAGCGTGAACAGCATAATGTTGGTATAATGAGACATTAGCAGTCGATGTGCATTACTGGTCTCTGAGATGTCAGGAAGTCTTAATATTAGAGGTGCGGCAGCTCTGTCAGTCCCACCAACAAGATGACGGACCAAGCTTCAGCTCCCGGAAGCAAAATGAATTTCTCTCCCACGTCGAACCCCAGGCGGGTGCTGGATCCATCCAACTTCATTCGCAGATGGTGTTATTTTCTGCTTTTCCTTAGTTAACAGCAGCCAAAGCGTGACGCTTAATATTCTTTTCCATCCACAGTAGAAGGGCCGAGTATGTTGTGGCAAACCCTAATGTTTTCTATACAACTAACTGCTTGATACTTAATTACAGCGTAGCTTTAACCCATCCTATGTGGTCGGTGCATAACAAGGCAGGGGATGTCCTCAGACTATAATGTTTCTGGTCATTTCGCTCCGTTACTCCCCTAAATTTGAAATATGTGAATAATTTCAAGCCTGTAAACACCGCTTCTCACGTTCTGCCCTCATCACAAGATATATTTCTCTGTATCTTATCAACCGAAATAGATCGATGTCTACCCTCTCTTCTTTCTCGCTCGGAACGCGTTTCTTCCATATTGTAACAAATGAATTTACTCACAGTCACTTCTTTCTTCTGATCTGTACGTACCTTGGCAAAGGATTTCTTGTACTTCCATCTAAACAGCAAGGCGGCGTAATAAATGTGCTCGGTCTTCATGTAGTGGCTGTCATTTTTGTCCGATTTTACTAAAAATCCCTGACGTAGAATTTCATGAAAACCCATTGGGTGGAAGTACAGTTTTTCCGCGCGGACGGAGGGGCAGACGGACATAACGAAGCTTATCGCAACAGTTTTGTGAGTGCGCCTAAAAATTAGACAGTGACGTCTGGTTATCTGAGCATACAAGGATACTGTCCGGTATTCTGATGCATCCTGCACCACGCAATTTGCTTTCAGGAATAACACAACTCGTAAGCACAAGTGTTTGATAAATAAACAGTAGTTACTGTCCCAGAATTTCCCCTCCCCTAGGCGGAATTGAAGTAAGTGTCCGCCTTCCGTAGGGGGTTGATGAATACTGACTCCAGTAGCCATGGCGGGGAGAAGTGGAGATTTGTTGACGCGAGGGGATGAAGGGTACCACAAGACCGCCTGGGAGATAATTTCATTAAGAGCTTGGAATGGGTTTGGAATGAAGATCGTAGTGAGGAGGGTGATGCGGAGAGAGGA
>Ga0123355_10013925_pt1 | contig 12541 bp, 8 predicted proteins | sample TergutEmb28metaG_3_FD_89872 | JGI IMG/M metagenome (GOLD analysis project Ga0123355, IMG submission 89872) | Embiratermes neotenicus P1 segment gut microbial communities from Petit-Saut dam, French Guiana - Emb289 P1 | ecosystem: Host-associated > Arthropoda: Insects > Digestive system > Gut ...
ATACTCCCTGAGGATGGTCTATGTTGACCGAAACATGTTGAAGATTTTAACAGTAATATAATATCTTTTAGTGTATTTTAATAATAAAACATTGTGCAATAAGCTGGATATTCAAAATAATATTTAATATTGCACGGTATAATAATGAAATTTGGCAAATCTGTATTTCGATGTTGCCACACGCAACCCTGTCATATCCGCTCCATACCGCCAAACAGCACAAGATGCCCGACGTCGGCTGCCTCATTTCATAGTCCAATGCCTTTGTAAAGCTGATACAGGAATATCCTGCATATGCGTGGTTTCAGTACTAAGTCGTACTGCTGCGGTAACGTTCCTTCCTCCTCTCTGTGGCTACCGCTCGTCTCCGTGCTGTGTTCTGCTGTCCACGGCGAAGGGATTTCTGATGATGGCAGTTCTTCACCATTGCTTGTGTGTGTGTTTGTGTGCGTGTGTGTGTGTGTGTGTGTGTGTGAAGGCACATCGATGTGTCGATTATGTCCAGCGCCTTGTGGCAGCCCATGCCTCTGCTTTGAAGTCCGCCTGCCCAGGTACACGTGTCCTGCCGACATCACGAGCCACTACAGAGAAGAATTTGCGTGTGTGTCTACACTGGAAGTGGCACGTCGTAACTACCCGTCACGTCCTGTGTTACAGCAAACGGCCACTGGTGCAGTTATAGGTTCAAACAACACGCAGCCTATAATTCTGGGCTTAAAAACGACGCTTTATGTAGTCTTGATTGGTGTTGAATAACAGAATAATTGGACACTGGCACACTGGAACTAACAGGGAGCCAAGTTAGCGTGGCCTAATTCGTGATAACATGCAGCTGATACAGCATAATTACTGGACATATGGCGCGATGACCTACCCAACGGAAATATTTAATTTTATATGACGTGTATTTCCGTCTCTGTGCTGCCTTACAACGTACTTCTTTAGTAGTAAAGGTGAAGGTCACCCCGTAACAACCCACTTGTGGAAGGGGGGGGGGGTAGAGGTATGGCCAGTTACCCTTACTAGTTAACTGGTTAGGTGAAGCATAATTGCTTATGTAGTTATTTACATGATTGGTTGTTTGGCTCCTTCCTCAGTTAAGTGCCTTATAAACACACACTGAGTAACTTTTACGAATAACTAAAATAATCTCGTAAAATAACATGATAGGTAGTGCATTAATAACGTACGATTGTGGCGCGTTCGCGTAACCATTTCTGCCAGGATAACGCAGAGATAATTCAGTTTGTACTGTTGTTGTCTTATATGCAGATGTCAGCAATACAGAATTGTTTAGTGTTACCATGGAAAAGCAAAAATGGGTTCTTTTGCACTGTTGTCCAGTCGCAGAATATTTCGTCCTGTTGTGAACAATATAAACATAATTAAGTCTTCATGTAAAGTGCCCAATAGTGTTGTCCCATTTTAACCAAATTTTTAGGGTCGACAGATTTTCGTAAAAGCAGCCAGAAATAAAATTTCACAAAAATCCGTCCAGTGGGTGCCGCGCTCCTACACGCGGGTAAGCAGACGGACGGAAGGACAGACAAGATGGAGTTCATACGCGCTCTTCACTATTTGTGCGAACGTGCCTCGAAACAACTGTCCATCGCCGAAACCACTAAGTCGGTTTTCATAAAATTTGTATTTTACGGGTTGGTACTAAATACAGAGTGGGCCAAAACCTACATGACAGTTTCAATACAATATTCCGAAAATACGGAAAACTGTATTGACTTGAAACGTCTTACACAGTAGCAGGGGTAACATTAAGTCTACCTGCAGCAATAGATATTAGCTCTCTTTGCTCCCCTGCAGCTGAACCAACAATATTATAAGTATTCCTATATTCGCCGCAGCACGTCCCAGTTCACCTTCTTTACAGCCTGTGCGATACTGCCACATTGCCTGATGCCGGAGCAGCAAGATCAAAATAACGGCACCACTGTCGTTCAACAAGATGGCGCACCGCCACATTTCCACACAGGCCTGATGCTATTTTCACACAGCGCTACCCAAAAAGAGGACTGGACGTACGGGACCTACTGTGTGGCTCCCCGCACTCCCCAGACCTTCTAACCCCTACGATTCGTCCACAATTAGCAGCAGCTCATCACGGAGGCAGAAAGGGCGGACCGCGTTGTGCTGCAGCCAATACTGTGGAATTGGAATGCCGCTGGAACACCTGCAGGGTAACAAAGACAGCTGGCATTGAGAGACAAGTGGTGTCGTGTCATTAGAGTTTCCGTATTGTCACAATATTTCATTCAAATTGTCAAGCTAGCTTTCATCCACCCTATACTTACCGAGCTAAGTTATCGTGGGTTGGCAACGGTGAATGAACACCTTACTTTACATGAACTCCAAATTAAACTTTATCGATTACCTCATCAGAAACTGTCGTAAAAAACCTCCGCAATTAGAACGAGATAAGGAAATCAGAAAGATCTGCGTCCTTCATTTCAAACATTTTAAAGAGATGGTAGGTATTTAAAGAAATACAAGTATATGGTCATGACTGGAGACCAGAATGCAGGAAAAGTAATAATATACAGAATGATAATAGTTGAAAGGGTGGAACGGTTCAAATATTTTTAAGCTACCCTAACACATCAAACTCTTGTTCAGGAAGAAATTAAGAACAAATTGAAGTCAGGGAATGCTTGCTATCATTCGGTGCAGAATCTTTTGTCTTCCAGTTTGCTCGCCAATAATTTAAAGATTAAGATATACAGAATCATAATTTTGACTGTTGTTGTGTATGGGTGTGAAACTTGGTCACTCGCATTGAGGGAGGAACGTAAGCTGGGGAGTGTTTCAGAAAAGGGTGCTGAGGAGAATATTTCGGCCTAAGAGGGACGAGATAACAGGAGAGTGGAGAAAACTACATAATGAGGAGTTTAATGATCTGTACTGCTCACCCAATATTGTTCGGGTGATAAAATCGAGAAGAATGAGATGGGCGGGGCGTGTAGCGCGTATGGGGGAGGGGGAGGTGTATACGTGGTTTTGATGGAGAAACCTGAGGGAAATAGACCACTTGGAAAACCCAGGCGTAGATGGGAGGATGATATTAAGATGGGTTTTGAGGAAGTGGGATGTGGGGGTATGGACTGGATCGAGCTGGCTCATGATAGGGACAGGTGGCGGGCTGTTGTGAATGCGGTAATGAACCTTCGGGTTCCATAAAATGCGGGGAATTTCTTGACTAGCTGAGAACCGGTTAGCTTCTCAAGAAGGACTCTGCTCCAGGCAGGAAGTACGTAAAGTAAAGATAGCCTAATTAAGGTAGCAGGTTCTTCTGAAATGGGCCTTGAAACGATGGCACAATTTTACCAGATTAAATGGCTGACATACCGGGAGACACAAAATATCATAAACTACAACGTTCCCAACTCCAATCGCACGAAGTGATATCTGTTTTTATTAATGTTAACAGCTTTGGAAAGTAACGTAATCGATCTCTGGCACTAATGTGCTTTCATTTCTGTTGTTCATAACACTAGTATTGCCTTCGGTGTTGTAAGTGGGTTTCATTGGAAACAGACCGGAAAGTTACTCTGACATAATACGCGCACATTGAATAATATTCGTTCAGGTTGAATATTAAGAGGATTATCCGCTACTAGCGTTAATTTACTGAACAAAGACAAGAACTCAGTACCGAACAACAGTATAAAACAGTTAACTAATCCTTTTAAAGCCGAATCGTAAAATTTCGAAGATCAACTCTTATCTTCGTCATGTCTGTCCGTCCGCCCGCAAGAAACAACTCATAAAATTTGATATTTGAGTATGTTTCGAAAATCTGTAGGGAAAATTTAAGTTCCATTAAAATCTGACAAGAATAACGGGTACTGTACATGAAAAACTATATACATTTTTTATCACATCTCGCTCAGATTTTCTTAGAATGAGAAACTTTTCAGACAAAAGTTGTACAGAAAATAAAAACACATATTTTATTTTCAATAGTTTTTTTTCCGAAAATCATTCCGTTTATGAGATAATGTGGGAAAATATGGTAGAGCCGGGCAGGCCAAAGATGACGGTATGGCGCATGCGCCTTGCATGTTATACACTTAAGGCTACAAACACACACTCGGACTATGTAATACTTATTGCTTTTCCACTGTAATAATGGTCACGCGAACGCGTCTCGATGTTACGTTATCCGTAAATTGCCGGTCTTACTTAAATGTGTAAAAGTTCAAAGAAGTGGCAACGATCCTAACAATTGAATATTTCATGCTCGAAGAACAGCATATCAGCAGCTTATACCGAGGTTTATGGCTGTCATACGGCTCAGACTCTGGTTCTCCTATGCTTTCTCAAGATACAAACATACAGAACTCAGTTTACGTGTTCCTGTAAGTGAGGGTGAAAGAATGTCCACAACAGTGATGAAAGGACATAGATTGAGATAGTTAACTAAGCAGGAGAAAGTAGAAAGAGACTGAAGAAAATTGCATAATGAGGGGATTCACAATTGATACTGTTCTCCAAGTAGTACTGAGATCAGAATCACATCGGCAGGACACACAGCACGCATCGCACAGATGAGATATTCATTGAGCATGCTGGTGAAGAGAGAAACTGAAGAAAAGACCGCTTTCAGAGGAAGACTTAGGCGGTTGTGTAGAAGGTCGTCGTTACTCACGTCTCCATTACTCGTTTCCCAGCAGCTACGGCGTCGAACTTTTTGAGTAAAAATACGTAACATTATGTGGACTTCTATTTGCCAACAGAACAGGTTTCAGTCGGTTTCCCCAAACATGTGGACCAGATTGTTGAGGAGCTCTAAGCAAAACATTCCCGCCCTCCAGAGGAAAACTTCCAAGGACCACGAATGTCTACTTGAAGACATGTAGTTATGAAATTTATATTAATAAGAACCAATAAACAGTTGTGTTGATGGTAGCTAAATTGTACCATGGGAAAAGTTTTAATATCGCATGCTTTCGCCATTGTCTCTTAACTCCTGCTCGTGACTTCGATTCTTGCTCAAGGATGCTGAAGAGCCAGCAAGACAGAGCTGTGAGGGGGGAAGGGAATCACCGTCACTACATTTGTGTTGCATAATAATAATAATAATAATAATAATAGAAAACATTCAATTCATTGTATCAACACGGCGACTTAACAGCACAGGGTCAATTACGAAACCTAGCATGAACACACCATGCAAAAAAGCACCACAATTATACAAACAAATTAAAAAAACACACACAAACAAGAAAAGACATAACTTAAGGTGATTTAATCGTGAGTAATGACTCAGCGCTTTGATTTATGTTATCAGGTTACCTGACACACTAATTTGTGTATGTGGTAACACAATAGACACAAATACAACAGCACACAAAGACATAATAAAAATCAAGTAAACTGTTCATTAATTTTTATGTTCTTGCAGACGTAACAGCGCGGGAACACTTATATGCCAGGAGTAAAACATACACGAAAAAAAAACAACAACAACAAACATAACAATAATCGTAATTACGTCTAGGATTATATGTATTTTGCAATATGTAAAACGCATTAGGTTTGCTAGCTACCTTAATTGACGGTCTGGAGGCAATTCCACGTATCAGTTATAAACACAAAATGAACCTTTTATCACGTGTTTGAAATTTCAGCCGAAACCTTTTCTCAAGGTTCATCAAGTACTGTTGACAGTGTACCAAATGCCCATTAACTATAACAGTTCAGGGACTCATGAAGCAACCGGTGCAGTAGGCCCCTATCTCTCTAAGTGTAACGCAAAAAGCCAGCTATTTCTCAAACTGCGGTTATGTTCTTACGCGGGCACACGACCAAAAAAATGCAAATTGCCTGACGTGGGAACTGGAGGACAATTTAGTGCATTGCTGAACGTCGCCGTTCACTGTTTAATTGAGCATCTCAGACTGGCTGCTATACTAAGCCCACCGCGCAACGGTCTGTCAGCGTTTGCTGTGACGTGATTGTGTTTCTGGCGATAGACACGGTTCGTCGGCGAGATATCTGATAATCGATGTTCACACTGCTGCGGTCTTCAAAGGCTGAATTCATATTCAAATTAACTCACAACAGCTTCCAGAATCAACTTCCAAATGATTTTTTTTCCTACATCAAATTTCATGTGTGCATCAGCATGTGCTTGTGAAGTTCTACATAAGAGTGCTACATTTTGCAGGAAGTGAGCAGGTCTACATCACACCCGCAGCTACGTCAGATGCCAGTAACGTCTGTCACACTGAAAGAGACAGACAGCAGACAGCTTTCAAAGTATGTTTGTTTGCTTAAAGAAGTAAGACATAGGACCTTGGGCAGGATTATTCTGCTTTAGGATAGGCACAACAGGCGGCCGCATGAACACAGTAAAGAACGTGGTGGAATTTAGTGTACAGCTGAGCGAATGTCAGCTTGTCAAGACGGGGTCTGCTAGTCTTTAGGAATTACTGTTTCTTCCTAGGGCGCTCATTCTATTTTTCCATTATAGGCTTATAAATATCGTGGGCCAGTTGTAGGCTATTCAGAATGTCTCAGTTAACAACAGTATAACATTTTCATTCATAAACCTATGGCACTTGCTTGTTTGATAAAAGCCTACATACAGAGTGTTTCAGGAGGAATCTGCCGTGCTTCAAGGGAACATTGCTTATGTAAAATAACACCGCTATAAAAACACCGATGTCCGAGGTTGAACGGTTGCGGAGATAAAGAAGAGAAAAGTTTTAAAGAACCAGAACTGCTATACCTTTACTGATCACGAAATGCTTATTAACACGAGGGGGAATTTGTAATTTATCTTAATGTCAACGTCTACACTTGACATATAATTAACATCTGAGACATAAAGACATTTACTAAGCACGAAGAACTCTTACTGATTTAATAAAAATCTTCCTCAGGGTTCCAAGTACTTTACACAGCACAGTCACCTACTCATGGCTTAGCTTGGCTTGGCTGTCGGATCAAGGATGGATCTGCGCACGTATAGATAACAGTGTTAAACAGGTACACTACGTGGAAACGCAAGAAGACCACCCTTTCTCCGGACATTAGCTCCGTAATTGTTCAGCTTTGGTACAAGCATGTTTGGTTATAATCATCGATGCAGTTTAGCGATAGAACAGTTCTGCCGAAGGATGGTATATTCCTCCTGAAATTCCCCGTATCTAAAGACACCCCCTACCCCGCTCTCAAATCACACATCTTACAGGTAAGTGCATGTCGCAAATAATAAATTATTTAAACTGTAAGTGTCACTACTGCGTCTAACAGATAGAAATTTATAGGATACAGGAGAAAACTGGTTCATCAGAATAGGATTTATGCTGTTAAACAAATGATGAAATCATGGGTAGCGTGAAGGGTGGAGATGACTCGCAAGTGGGTTAAAGAGTTCGGTCTACACAGTTCAGTCTGAAAACCGCAAGGCACGAGGCAGCTTGAAATATCAGGGTTCATAATGTGTTATGGATTTGATAGAAACAGATCGGAGTCATCTGGTTGCAATGCAGCATAATGTTACAGTTTCTTGACTAGCTGAGCGACTAGCGCTGTGCTGCGCTCAGATAGCTGTATGTTGTCCACAGCACAGAGACCTGACACAAGAATCGTAATCGTAATCGTAATCCCTTCTGCTTCTGCCTTCGTCCTTCGGGTAAATTTGTAGAGAATTCTACATGGCTAACTTGCCCTGAAATTGAGGTACAGTGTTATGGTTTCTAGAACTACAAATCAGGCGTAGTCGAAAGGTTTAGTCGTAGGTACATACTGTAAATAGTAATAGCAGAACTTCAAACTGCCAGTGTAACCTATTTTCAAAGAAAACCCCGTTTATCCAGATTTTCTGCATATCTGGGTGGTTCGCCATCCCAATTAACCCGGATAAATGGAGTTCTACTGTACTGTACTGTACTGTACTGTACTGTACTTTACTGTACTGTACTGCCACTCACACGTTGAAAATAGTTTTGAAGTGTCTCACCAATCAGGCTCGTTAAGTTTCATGAATATTCGCAGCATAGCAACGTACACCATATTTTATGTTACATAAAGCAACACTAAGAGTATAGACCCCAACCTCATAGTTCTTACTATAGGATATTTGACGGGGACGCGCTTTCCAGCTGTTGACACATTTTATACTTCCGCAACCGTAAAATCAATTTTCCCATGCCTGTCACCAAGAATCGCTATACAGGCCTGGACAGGTCCTTAGACTTCCAGGAGGTTGAGGTTCCCTGAATTACTAGACAATCAACACATGGAGGTTGCAAGGTTGTCACCCCTACACACCGGCCGCCTTTACCCATTTACCCCAATAAAATATATCAAAGGGCTAAAAATTCAACACCAGTTAAATTCTTCTTTTAATTTGGATATTTTCTTCGAATTCATTTGTTTTGAAGCCACCAAAGTACCGACGTCTAGTGCAGTTTCTCGGTACCATAAAACTGCAGGTTTGTTTGAAAATGTAATGAAAAGCGAAGTTCGTGTATTACAGCAGGACTACATATAAGGAAACGTGGTTACATGCAAGACAGGTGCCATGACAGTTGTCTAATTCTTGTCAATGCCCTTCACACTTTAACTATGCCTTCTTTTATTTGAAATACAAATATTTAGAAAGTCATAACTGAAAGTAAATTTAAAACTTGCTGTACAATTTCTACCTATAAGTGCACATAACACCAAGCAGTGCGCAAAACTGCACGCACTGTTGTCGACGGATAAGAAGCGTCTCCGATATCGAAATCGAATCCCAGACCGACTGATATCCCTGAAGCGCGTTAATTCACTGTACAATCGATGTCATCTGCATGTGACGCAGAATTTCATAATTGGGCCGCTGGTTCGGGGTTAAACCGGGTGGTCTGTCTCACCGCATTCGACTGTGTCCCTACAGTTCCTTGCCTTAAGAGAATGCACAGATTTACAACTAAAGCGTCTTATGCACATCAAGTGAATCCTGCAGCATGCAGTGTCATGAGCCCTCAGATATCCTGACGCGTGCCTAAATACGTCTTGGACATTTTACTTGACTTGCTCTGAAGTTTACAGAACAACACTTGCTTCATTACGCTGTAAACGATTTCCTCTCCACTTCTGATTTCCTACACAAAGTTTCCACACACCTCCTAAGAGCTATGACGCAACTTCCTGCAGTTTCAGCGTGCCCTCCTCCCATCCTGTGTCATTCTGAAACACCCAATGCCTAGAGAGTGTCAGACGGTCGTTATATCGCACGTACGGTAAACGAACAGCTGCTGTGGCTAGGATAATCATATTTGCTTTATTTTCTGCAGTATTTATTCTTGCAGCTTTTCCAACTCAGGAGACAGAATATTTTGAGGCCCTCCGTCACACCAGCAAAAAATGTGCCAACAACTTTATTAATTTCTGCTTTTAGTTCCCGCCGTGGGCTAAAGCAGTGACAAAATCGTAGGACTTCCGTCGTATTTTGCACGATGACATGGCAAGTGACGCTGTCAGGTCTGCATCACACGGGTTGTGACAACGTGTACGTCTGTACGGAGATATCCATTATTCGAGGACACATGTTATCTCCGTCTTTAGGGTCACAGTGATAAGGGCAAGCATGTGGTTAGGGAACACTGGCAGGTAGCCGAGAATGCGAATCCTGCCATACAACCCAGAACGAAACGACCTGCTGTGTAACCACTGAATTGCCCACGTACTGTTCATGAAAAGCCTGTGATTTTGTTTTGTCGGAGTGCGTATCTAACTTGTCCTAGCGTTCTGAGCAGAAGAAGAATATGGAGAGGTCCTTGAAGTAGAGATGCCGAGGAAACAGGATGTGGGGAAAATTACGTAATAAGTACACACGTTATGATGTTTTGTATTCTTGAGGGATTGAAGGGCGATTCTGCTGTCTGTGTGTACTGTTACTGTTCTTGGGATGTTATCATTGATATGTGATTTTTCTATTATTTCTAGTGCTTTGACTATAGCAAGTTGTTCAGCTTGGTTGTTGGAGCGTCTATTGTGCAGCGTATACCTTAACTGATGCACTACATTACTCTGGATAAATATTGCTATACCAGCTCCGACCCCGTGCTCGCTCTTGCGGCCGTCTGTGAATATTTGTATGTGTATGTATGTGTGTATGTATTTTTTTTATTTCAATGTATGTATGTGTGTATGTATGTATGTGTGTGTATGTATATATGTATGTATGTGTGTATGTATGATGTCATCGGACATATCATGCCAGAATAGCTGCATATTCACCCTGTTCTTTCCTTAATGTGCCAGACCCAGTTTCACAGCCACATAATTTTACGTCTTGCTGTTGCAATCTGAAGACCAACTCTGCACTGACTGAATACAAGATTCGGAAAATTAAATTTGCCGTTGCTCTACTGGCGACATCGTATTTTTTTTAGAACGACGCCTTCGCTACCTTTATAGACGACATTTTTAATTTGTACAGACTGAATAAATGAAATATAGATCATTGCAATATAATACTGCTCAAGAACTAGAGTCACAAGAATGTGGAGTAACTTGTTCGGTAGATAGTATGAACAAGTGTTTGTGACCTACGCTCAGCATTTTGCAGATGTCCAGAGTAGGCTGCTCCGCGAATCGCGCGGTGCCTATCGTATTCGGTCTGTATTCAGGTTCAGACCACACATCTGTCACCACGGCAAGTGCAACTGTAGCCACGGCAGCACGTATCCTGCCAACAAATTCCGGCAGAGTGTGGGCAACAACACAAAGCAGATAGTGTCAGTCGTGTACCTCCAGACGCACTAAAGTGGTGTGACGTCAGGAGAACGAGGTGGTCAAGTGATGGGGCGGTTTCTCCCCATCAATTTATGTGGAATCGTCCAAAACAAGTACAAATCTGCAATGTGAACATGCGGTGGCGCTCTGTCTCTCTGAAACAGCGTTACTTTAGGACGTCCAAGATTTGGGGCGAGGAATTCCTCCTACATCTCTAGGTACACATCATTCATAGTGATCTAGGAAAAAAACATAAAGGTCAGAACAAAGTTTGTTTGTATAGGGCACGAACACTAACGCGGAGACTGCCCCTTGTGGCCTCAAACGGTGCATGCGGATTGCTGCTCCTCAAAATTATAATGTTCTGTCGGTTGATATTCCCAGACAGAAGGAGAGTGGCCATGTCACTGAATACAGTTTTGATTGTAAACACTTCTTCTGTCTTCTTCAAGTTTTGAAAGAAATTTTTGTTTAAAAGAACTTCACAACTGAAACCTAGAAAACTTATTTGTATTTATCTACTAGAAACACTTTCCACCATCAAACGAATTCGTAGAATTTTGCGCACTGTCAGTTGTGGCAAACTCAATTGTCTGTAAGGCAGCTTGTTTTGCTGGCGTTTGGTGGACTGTAAACAAAAGCCGCTCGACCTTCATTCACTTTAGTTTCAGTAACCGGTCGTTTACCAACTCTTTTTCCTGTACAATGCGGAGACACTTGCGGTACTTGCAAATGAAGGTTCTCTTTGTTCCTGTTACCACACTCCATGCACCTCTTTTGCAATGCAGTCACTAATTGCGAATTCTGACACCAGAGAACACAATTAGCTTTCTCAACTCGAGGCGCCATTTTCTCAACTGCAGTGTTAGCGTTACTGGTGACAAGACTTGAGAACTCACGTAGTTCCATATGAAATGTTCGTATTCGCAGCCAAATTAATGTTGAGCCTTCATTAAATGCCCCGCACTTGTTGAGTGCCATTGCACTGAAATCGTTTACATTCCATGAGTTCATCCTGCTTATTATCTGAGCGGATTATTCATACATAAGCGTGAAAATAAGCAATGCCATCAGTTCTTGTCCGAATTTCATGTGATTTTTTTTTTAGTGAGTTGGTTTTTGGAGAAGTCCCATGACATAAACAATGGTGTAGGCTTTTCTCCGAGAACTTCGGTTTCCTCATCGGTTGTTGACATAGGAAGGATCCGTGTTTATGGTGACTGGTGCTATTGATGTTCGAGACACTGAAACTCTTGCTAAATAACAATGAAAGTATAATAACAGCCACACTGATACATATTTGCTATTGCAACATAACCTGGGCAATGTGCGCAGTTACTTGTTTGGCACACGGTAGTTCCAATCGACAAAAGGCAGATAGTGCTGCTGAGAAGATTGGGGTAAAGCGTTTGTAAATCTTCTGGGATTTGCGGGAGGTCGATAACCGGGTCATTTGAGAAGGTCATTCGTTGCGTGTCAAGAAAGGTAGGTGACTTGCTTAGGGGGATGCACTGTTTTGCGTTCGCAGTTTTTTTTTTTTACAGATTGAAGTGAAAGGTTGCAGTAGCTTCATGTGTGGTACTGGCCAGTGTGCCAGAAAGAGTTACCCGTAGTGAAGGACTGCCACAGTTTCCTAACAAACTGAAGCCATCGGTACCCACAGTTGTGCTACTTGTAGTGGGTCCCTGTCACCACGGCATGGCGCGTCCTCAGGTTGCGGATAGAGGAACGGCCTCCGATAAGGAGGGCAGCTGCGAATAAATTGAATAAGCAGTCGCGGACAGCCGACGAGGGG
>Ga0123355_10013926_pt1 | contig 12540 bp, 16 predicted proteins | sample TergutEmb28metaG_3_FD_89872 | JGI IMG/M metagenome (GOLD analysis project Ga0123355, IMG submission 89872) | Embiratermes neotenicus P1 segment gut microbial communities from Petit-Saut dam, French Guiana - Emb289 P1 | ecosystem: Host-associated > Arthropoda: Insects > Digestive system > Gut ...
AGAAGTAATCAGGTACGGCAATCATGACATTGGGCTGTCGCCAAGCGGTAAGGCACAGGACTTTGACTCCTGCATTCGAAGGTTCAAATCCTTCCAGCTCAGTTCCCAGAAACCCTGTAAACATCATGTTTGCAGGGTTTTTGCTTGCCGTCAAAATTTCTCTAAAATGTTGCATCTAATAAATATCTAATAAATTTCTAAGCCCTAAATACTATCTGCTATCCTTGTATTGCGTTTGCTATGCCGCTTATCATTGCTACCTTGGCTGATGATTCTACATGGGCGTAGATGTTCATGGTTGTGCCTATGTCCCCATGTCCTAACCATACTTGAATGTCTTTCATGTTATAACCAAGGCTTAAAAGCAGAGTAGCGCATGAATGGCGCAGGTCATGTAAACGAATATGGCGCATACTGTTTTTTATCAGTAGCTTGCGAAAGGCCATGGTTATATAGTTAGGACTAATTAATTGGCCAATGTCATTTACACAAATATAGCCGTCATACTCATAGCTGTATGAGTTGCCACACAATGCTTTATTAGCTTCCTGTTGCGCTTTCAACCCTTCCAAGTAGGCTATAAAGGTATCATCTAACGGCATTGTCCTATAGCTGGATTTTGTCTTTAGTCTGTCGGAAGCGTCAAGCCTGTATATGCCGTTATCGTTGACAGGCACAATTTTATGGCTAATGGTAAGCGTCCTGTTAATCCAGTCTATTGAACTCCATCTTATGCCAACTATTTCCGAACGGCGCAAGCCAAAATATATTGCGAACATCAGCGGCGTTTCTATAGGTGAATTTTTTATAACACCCAGCAAGGCTGATATTTCGTCCTTGTTGTAATAATCACCTATAAACTTCTGTTTCTTTGGGCGTTCTACCCAATCGGCAGGGTTTTCTTTTAGCATCTTAATCTTTTGGGCATATTTGAGTGCCGTCTTTATCAAGGTTAGATGCTTTAACACAGAGTTTGGGCCGATACTCTTTAGCTTATAAGTGCAATAGTCTTGTATGTGCTTTGTAGTCAAGTCCAACAAGCAAATACGCCTTTGCTTAAAGTATGGTTGCATCTGCAACAATAGCCGTTTATATCCCGCATAGGTTACGGCTTCAATCCTCACCTTGTGCATTTCCAGCCAATCAAGAAGAAAGTCACTGAATAAAATTTTAGTGTCTTGCACCGTTTGGGCATTGCTGTATTCCTCGATTTTTTCTTTTAGGAATAATTCAGCCTTTTTCTTGTTGCCCTTTACATCAAGCCCGGTGCTTATCCACTTTTGGGACTGCTTACCGTCTGTATTGAAACATAAAACAGCATGATACTTGCCGTTCCTAGTTGTTAGGCTTCCTGTTGTCATTGTCTTTGTCCTCCTTTTAGACACGGGAAAGCCCACTAAATGCAGTAGTATTATACCATATCCAGCGGGCTTGTCTTAAAGAGTTATGCCGTAATATCTAGTAAATACTCAATTACATAAATCTTAGGAATTAAATAAGTAGAACCAAGGCGTTTATGCTTAATCTGCTTAGACTTTAATAACTCATAGGCTTTATTGCGCCCAATTGATAACATTTGTTGGAGTTGTAATACGCTGATGCAGTCAGGGTAACTTTTGAACATATCAATATTTTTGCTATCTTCCAAACAATGCATATAATCACTCACTTTCTACATTGGTAATCGTTGGTTGTTCCAACTCCTGCGATTCACCATCAAACGGTGTAGGCGTATTGGGCGGCAACTCTATGAAATTGCCTGTATTAGCCATATAATCCGCTGTAGTGTATTCCCGGCGTGTTCCATCCGGCATAAACTGGATTACCTTGTGTATGCGCCTAAGAAACGCCGCCCAGACTTCCGGCTTGGATTGTTGTTCTTCGTAATACTGCCGCTTCAAGTCTAAATTGCTTATAATGAACACATGCTCGAAACATGCAACCTTATTGGAGTATCGCGCTGGAAGATTGAGCGGGTAGCCGTCCAAGTAGTTATTCATATCCTGAATACGTATGTCTGATGAAAATTCATCAAATAGCATCACGGATTCACCAGCGTAACCATCAAACGGGTGCTTGTAGTTGTTTACAGCATATACACCAGAATACCCAAACTCATCCATTACACTCCTGGTCTTACCCAGTCCTGTATTGCCAAAAATGTAAACCGTAGTAATATCGCGCCATCTATCGCGGTATTCATCTGCCCGTAAGGTTTGGCGCACATGCTCAACATCCCGCATACCTCTTAGGTAGTTAGGAAATGCTAATAAAATCTGCGCATTGGAATCTCCTTCCAGTATGCGTTCTAAAATCATTGATTCAATGGAGATACTGCCGAAATGCAACTCTTTGGGCATTTCGCCCCATTCCTCAAAACTACCCTCAACGGTTGTTTCGGCTTTCTCCGTATTTTCCCATTTGCCCTCTTTGAGAATGTAGAGCCGATTATCAATACAAGAACCGTTTGCCCTAGTTAGGTATGCTTGAGAGTTAAATAACCTTTGTAGGGTGCTGAATCTCTTGTTGCTGGTAAATACTGCAAATGCATGAAGGTGAGGAGTGTTTTCATCCTTGCCAATTTCTTCTGCCAGACAATAATACATAAGGGATTTTAGGCTATGGAGTTTTAGCTTCACTTGTTCGGGGGTAAAGCCTTTTTCCCGGTTGTTGTTAATAGTAATCTGCCATTTGATGCCTTGGGGGTCTTTTGCTTTGGTGTCGGCTGTAACCGCAATCATGGCATTATTTTCTGTGTTGGCATTCACTTCTATCAAGGCGTTTTCACCGGCCATAGTATCAACTCACTTTCTATTGAAAATTATCTTTCAAAATTCATATTTGAAAATTAATTATCAAACAATAAGATAATAGAACAATTGGGGATTAATGCGATTAATGCGACTGGTGCGATATGGGTATATCGCAGGGGTTAAGCCCAATAAATACAGGGTGCGAGAAGGGTTTGCGATATCAGGCAGGGTAATATTTAGCCTGCCTGATATCGTACCTTGACCGCCTCGTAAACTCGGCGGGTGGCTGGGCGAATTTTGCGTTCCGAAAATTCGCACGCCACGGTGTTATGCGGTCAAGATAAAGCCTGTACACATATTTGCTTCATTCGCTCGTAGTCCTGTACCCTTGGAATCTTGATAAACCGCAAATCCGAACCTTGCATCAATACAACACCTTCACCCCGTCCAAATTGGCGGCCTTCGACTTGCTCCCTATGGTCAGGCATTAGCATTTCATAAATGGAACGTATATACGCCCCTAAAACTACCACTACGCCATAATTAAGGCGTGAACCTGTTGGAAAGGCTACCGCGTCAGGCCGCTGGCAAGAAATAATAATCCTTATGCCTATCGAACGCCCCATCATCAATATTTCGCTAACCTTGTTCATTGTGGTTGGGGCTATCCTGTCTGCGGGTTTCTTGTCCTTGTCCTCACCTTGTAACGCTAGAATATTTGCCATGTATTCATCCCAGAATAAAGTGACTTGGTTGCGTGATTCATCCTTTCCCGACATCCGGGCATTGAGGCGATTATATACAGCGTCAAGGGCCTCTATGGTGCTACGGTACGAGCGATACCGGGGGCAGTTGCGGAGAAAGATAAAAGCATCTTCGCGCTTGTAATCTGCAAAGTGAAATTCGCCATCAGGTTGTGCTAGTGAAATTTTGGCGAAGTAACCCAAAGATGCATAACTCTTACCGCTCCCGGACATACCCGATACCAGCATATGACTGTTGTTTGATGGTGATATGTCCACGGTTACAGGGAGTTTAGCCCTGTAACCGTTCCACATGTCCAAATCATAGCCGAGAGTCAATGTATTACTAAATTTCGTCATCGACTAAAGCTCCATCGCCAACAGGTGCAGGAGTAGCACCGAGAGTTGCATTCGCTGGTACAGGGGTTGCACCAAGGGTTACATTACCGTTGGCTGGTGCAGGGCTGGCTGGTGCATTCATAGCCGCGCTGGTTGGTGCTGGGGTTATTGGCGCGGGGTTTGCTCCGGGGGCTATATTTCCGCCGGGTTGTACAGCATTGGGGGTATTACCCATCGCCTTATTTTTTGTGGTTTGGGCTTGATGATTAGCAACAAACGCTTGGGTATGGTTATCAATTACAGGCACAACTCTAATAGCTACTTGCCCGTTTCCGGTTTGTACGCTTACTGCATACCATTGGATTTGTAAAATATCACCGAAAACAGCGTTGTTAAACACCGACACAAGATTACTGTTCAATACTTGCCGTAACGCTTCACAAGTAAGGAATGGCAAAACAGGAACAGCCGCGCCGGGTAGTTGCGTAAATACCAGCGTATATACATGAACGCCGCTTATCTTGTGATGGAATATCTCGAATAGCCCTTTGTTGTGCGTATTTGGTAGCATTAAATGTTTTTCCAGGCCGCCTAATGCATGATGCACTGAGAAAATGGCACTTAAACCAAGCTGTCTTACATATAGCATCATTTGATGCGCCACTATTGCGTTATGATTGATGATTGTGTAGACGAAGTATGCAATTGCGATAATTATTAGCACTATTACAGGCAAAAAGTAATGTAATAAAATAAGCACACCTATTAACAATGCCAAAATTACAAGTATTACTAAAACCATGTTCCACTTATCTTTTTTTGCCCATGCAAAGATATTAGATGCTCTTTCTCCTAACCTTTGCGTAAAACCTTTATCGTTCTTTTCCATGTGTTTTCCTACCTTCTATATGTTTTTTGTAAAGCCTACCGCCGCGCCGCGTGTGAAAATAGCGCGGCGGTAGTTGGATCGTGGTGCTACATCATGCCTCTATTACTTATCTTGAGCGGCTTGTCTAACGTTACGGGCGGTTGGTTGTGGTGGGGTTGCGAATGACGGTGCTACTTCTGTAACGGCGATTAGATAACCGTTACCGTCACGGTCAACATCAATCATTGAACCAACAACGAGTGGGGGCAATGGGAAGCCGTCAGCTACATAGATGGACTCCACGGCCTTACCTTCTACTCCATGCTTCGGGTATGATGTATGGAGATTAGTGAAAGGGGCTTTAGTCTTAGGGGTGATACGCTGATAACCTTCTAAGGTCATCTTCATATGGCATCTTCCTTTACACGAGTTTTGTGTTGTCCGTACTCCTGGTACGGATTTGGATATTCAGTTGTAAGTGAAAACATAGCCGCCGCGCCTGCCTAAAACGGTTATAGAAGCTAGGCAGTAACTCCTATTACCCGTGCGCTCTTGCTTGTGTTTTACAAGACATATTATACACTATTTGAGTAATTTCTTCCGCCAAAACACTTGTGCTATTTCTACGATTTTGCACGATATGCAGTGTTGATATATCTAGTAATTTAGCATGTTGTAAAAATATTTCCGCTAATTTTTTACTTGATAAGTTGGCTGGTGCGCCTTGTTTTGCATGGGTGAAATATCACTTATCGTGTAATTTGTCGGCCAATAGAATTGTACTTATCGACGGTTATTGCACAATATTTTTGCTTGAAAATAAAAAAGAACCACCTATGTAGTTTTCATACATTGGTGATTCTTGTAATGATTAATTTACTCTTATTCTGCTTGGTTAGATGCAATCCCTTATTTCTATTTGCTTAATATTACTTTTGAATGATAGCCTAATACATAATTAAGCAAATAAAATTCATCTGCTTTTAACATTCCTATCATTCCAAGGGTTGCACGTTCGTTTTTGTAGGCTTTGGCATAGGGGGCAAGGCTTCCCCCGTCATTTACATAGTCATATATGGATATATCAAACCTATCATATTTGCGCTCAGTTTTTTTGCTTCTATACTCATCTAAGCGTATTTGACGGTAGACATTACCGTTGATAACTTCGTAGTTATCCTCTTCTACATAATCATAATCCATCAACACCGATACCGCATCTCCACCTTCGTTGCGCGGGTATAAGCTATTTGGATCGCTTATCGTTCGTCTGCGCTCAAACTTCAATGATGCTATGCTAATAAAATCTACTGCTTTCATAAGGCCCATTGTCACGGATATGCCAGATTTCCTTTTTAACCCACCGTTGAATAGATTGGATAGTTCAGATAGGGAAATATTAAGGGTATGCTCTAGCAAGTAATCTATACTTACATCAAAATACTTGGCTATTAGAAATAAGTTATCCGCGCTAGGAGGCCTCTTGCCTCCGCAATAGTCAGTAATCGTATTACGAGTAACATTGATTTCTAATGCAAAGGCTTCATGTGATAGCTTTTTTTCCTTTAACAACTCTTTTAACCGTTCACCAAAGGCTTTGGAATCAATTATCTGCATTTTCGCGCTCCTTTGTACGAAGATAAAATTATAAACAGCGGCAGGGTTTAGAAGACATTCACCTTACCGCTGTTTATAGGAGAGTGTAACCTAGTTTGTAATAATAACCGCCGTTCTTGTGCTTGGTTCCCATTCCACATCTGCCCCGATTGCTTCGGCCAGCATCCGTACTGGTACAAGGGTACGGTTTTCAACAACCATTGATGCAACATCAAAGGTTGAAGTTTCACCATTTACAGTAATTTCGTTAGTGCCTATTACATGAGTCACGGTTATATCATCAATAGTTAGAATTGCGGTGTTAGTTGCTCGTTCGTGGTCAACTTCCATGCCCAATGCTTCTGCAATAGCCCGTAGCGGTAGCATTGTGCGATTGTTGATTATGCGAGGTGCTACTTCAAAAGACTGAGCTACTCCGTCAATAGTTACAGATACACCACTGGTTGCCGGGGGTGGGGTTGGCTGGGGGGTGGGTATGGGTGTCGGGGTTGGCGCTGGGGTTGGCTGGGGTTGGGTTGCTTCACCAGTAACAACAATATAGAAGTTGAAAGTAGCACCTCCATAATACCCCATCCATGATGCCCACATTGAATAAGTGCCTTCATTTGGTATTACTACGGTATCTTGAACAATTGCGCCATCTTGGAACATAGTGGTTATTGGAGTCCAACTCATAGTGGTAAAGCTCACGCCCGTAGTATCTTCTTGTACTGATTCAAGTGTAATAACAGTACCGGGGGCTACTTCCATTGCGAACCACGCATCAAAATCGTTCATGTCCCCAGACAAAGGAACCATAATTGCTGGCGGGTTAAAACTGAAAACAACACTCGAAAACTCCATAATCTCAACTTCATCACCAAAATTAAACTCATGGGATGGGATTGGTCTTGCCAACACAGGCGTACCAAAAATAAGTACGGCCATTACAACCGCCATCATTATACAGATGGACTTATTCAACTTTTTCATTTCCAACCTCCTTAATTTTATCGCAATATGTAGCCTGTTCATACACACATGCGCTGAAAGGAATTATATATGTAATATAGCCGCAAACAAATATCGACCTGTTGAACAAATGCCAACAAGCCGATAAATATTTTGCATTATTGATTTGCCATGTTTAGTTACCTAAACTCGATTCCATAATTCTCATTTGCATTCTTTATAGCCAACTCATTTATTGCCTTATGCCCGGTTAAGCAACTACCATAGTACGCCATTGTTAAACATAAACGGCTTTCTTCTTTGCGGCCTAATTTGAATGTGTAGATGCTTTTATTTATAGCATATAAAGGAAGCAAATAATAAAGCCCAGACTTTATACAAACGGCTTCACCTTCTAATGCTATGCCAAGGGCTTCTTCATATTGCCCTGCTTCGCTTGTATAAAATGAATAGTTGGACATTAGAATAGGGATATAGTTTCCTTGAGAGTTTATGTCAACTTTGTGAGTGGTCATACACTCACGCAATTTCTTGAACATTTCGAGGCCCTGCGGCAATTCTCCCGACGTACATTTATATAGTGCAAGTGAATGGATAATATTAAACTCCATATCCGTTAAGCGGTATGTGTGAATCATTTCTTCGTTATAGTCGGGAATAGTAATTTTTAACGCTTCCAGCCTCCGTTGCATTAGTAATTCGCTGGCATTATATCCCGATTGTAGATATTTAGTTCCAGCTTCTTTGAGATTCAAATAAATAGCTTCCAAAAATTTATACTGCTGTAATCCCAGCCCTTTTTCTGATGATTTACATATGGCTAATTTATTTAGCAACTCCTCGGCTTCTTCATGTTTACGGACAGACAAATACTCCTTGATTTCATAAGCTAACTGCGATTCTTCAAATTCGGTTTTAGACTGAAACGCATTATAGTACAAATCAATATCACGGCCCAACCGCTGGAACAATGCAGTTAAGATAGATGTATTAGCCTGTTGTACATATCCACTTTCAATCATACTGTATAAAGCCTTAGAGCAAATACCATTATATATGTCTTTGGGCCTTGCCTTTGCTTGTAAGCGAAAATGTTTTATTAAACCACCTACATTATCGCAAGGTTGGAAATTGCTATCTTTGGGCAATTGTAGGTATGGGCCGAAGGGGTTATATTGCGTGATGTACTTTATGTTGTGAGTGCTTATATCTACATTAAATAAGGCGTATGCGTCCTTCTTCACTTTCTCCATCTGTTCTGCCATGCCAAAAAGCCCGTAGGAAAAATACGAGTGCTTCACAAAGTCGGCACATTCTTCTTTGATATTAAGATGAGACGCACATACTGCCGCGCTGTATGCAAACATAGGTACATACCTTGCTTTATTGCGTTTAATGCAGACATCAATTGATGTTTTGCATATTTCTAAGGCTTTTTCATATTCGCCTTGTTCCATCAGTAGGTTAACCAGTGTATTTTGTATTCTTGGTAGTCTTTTTTCTTTGACGGTTTCGGATTGAGGTAGCCTTGTTATCCCTGCAATTATACGGTTTAATAAAGATGTGGCTTCTTCAATGCGATTAGTTCTCTTATAGACAAGTGCTAGGGTGTGCAACAGTTCGGGTTCTTCAAAATCTAGTATTTCACCGTTAAAATTATGTTCGTTAAATTCAGGATAGGTTAGTTGCATTCCTTCATTGCATAGAGTTTCTGTATTTTCTGTTAATTGTGATGCTTCATTTATTCGCGCTTGGCAACTTATTATAAATTGGCGATTAAGAATAGATGCCGCATCAAGGGCATTAGTTAAATACTCGAACAATTCAATTGCTAAACGTAGCGCATTTTCATCTTCATCCGCGCTTTCAAGATATAATAAGAGTTGATTGCGTAGTTGATAAACTTCCGGCGGTTGATTTTCTAAGAAGGGGCAAAAATACTGGTTTAGCGGCATTTCTAATAAGTCCATGAAGTTTGATACAGTTTCATAGGTAGGTTGTTGCTGTAAATTTTCTATGCGAGATAGTGTTACAAGCAAATTTGTTTCATCAAGGCTTATGTTTTGTAGATAAAGTTGTTGCCATCCCTTACGATTACGCACTTGCTTTATGAGTTCGCCTGATATGTAATTTGGCATATAATCAACTCCTGTTTTTTCCTATCTTAGCATGTATCATCAATGATGTGAATACAACAGTGTCATGTATAAATATTATTTTGTGTAGTGCATACGCCATATAATTTTTCCTGTACCCTTTTACATACAGGAGGCGATATATTTATGGTAGATAAATTTATTCCCAAAATACCCGACAGAAGTGTAATATCAATTCGACTTGAAAATGAACTCATAGCAAATATTGATGAACTATCAAAAAATAAAAAAATGTCACGCAATGAATTGATAAAGCAATGTATAGTTTTTGCGTTACAGCGTCTTGATGAAAAAAGTGATGTTTGTTCATTAAACTGATGACATAGCGCGGCGTATTTGTTACGAATAAAAAGAAGAAAAAGGGTTAAAAGGGGCATGTTTTTAGAGAAACATGCCTCGTCTAATTATGGGTAGTGGCCAGCCCCGCATTGTCAAGAACCGGGTAAAATTTTTTCGGGATAGTATCATGGAATGTTATATGCATACAGTCGAAAAATTTTTACCCTATCCTGCGGATTTCTTGACAACGCTACACCTTTCAATAAGGGTATGAGACAGGTAAGCGAATACATAGAAGATGCAGTGATTTTACGTAAAATTGGAAGAGATAAATTCATATAAATAATTGAAAGTTAATTTTCAATATGCTATAATCTTCTTGGTTGAAAATTAATATTCAAAACAAAGGAGATGGACACATGAACGGCAAAGTTACCATTTACAGTGCGATTGATGAATTGCAGAGAAATTTTAAGCTATTGAATGAGACTTATTTCAATGGCGAATTAGAACGGCCCGTTATTACTATCCTAACCGATACAACTTCCGGTGCTTATGGTTGGATTAGTGTAAACAAGGTTTGGAATAGCAAAGATGATGCGTGGTTTAGGGAAATTAATTTATGCGCCGAACACATGAACCGCCCCGCTGAACTGGTCATAACCACGTTACTACATGAAATGGTACATCTTTACAATATCCAAAGGGGAGTACAAGACACCAGCCGAGCGGGAACATATCATAATCAGAAATTCAAAGAGATTGCAGAGCGGAGCGGGTTACTTGTTGAGAAGAACGACAAATACGGGTTTTGCATTACCAAGCCATCACAAGGATTGATTGACCTAGTGAAAAAGCATACACGCGCCGGGTGTTTCAAATTGGAGAGAATGAAAACCTACCGGGACGGTACGCCGAAAACCACCACCACCGGGGAAGATGGGAAGGAACGGACAACAAGCCGAACAAGGCAATCCATGAGGAAATACTCTTGCCCGGATTGTGGGCTGATAATACGGGCCAGTAAAGATGTCGGGGATAAAATAAAATGCGTTGAATGTGACAAATTATTTATTGAAAGTTAATAATCAAAAGTCGGGTGATGGTATGCCCGGCTTTTTTTATGTATAATAGCGGTAGCATGGATTTACAAAAAAATTTTCGCCATACGTGGTTACATGAAAAAAGCAAAGTAGAAATATTTCTCATCATTTTATATGCATATAAGCCCTAATAAGAGGTGAAAGCCATTGATTTATATTGATGACATAAAATCCTTATGCCATGATGATACCATTGTAATAACGGTTCACGCCCGTGAACGAATGAAGAAGCGCAATATTAGTTATGATGATATGGTGTTAGCACTTTCAAATGGGGAAATAATAGAGCAATACGAAGATGATAACCCCTACCCAAGCTGTTTAGTTTTGGGTTATACGTCTGATAATCGCCCATTGCACGTTGTCATAAGCATAGGCAACGGTGTAATATGGGGTATAACAACCTACTATCCAACTCTTGATAAATGGGAAGATGATTATAAAACTAGAAAGGTGGTAACATGATATGACATGTATTTTATGTAGTGGCAATATGTCCAATGACATTACTACTGACTTTACCGATTTAGGTTCTTGCATGGTGATTATTAAAAGCGTTCCCTGCCTAACATGCGAGCAATGCGGGGAAACCGTTTTTATAGGTTCAGTGATTAGGCAATTGGAAAATATGACAAATGCGTTAAAGGAGTCTTTAACTGAAATTGCCGTGGTTCAATATCCAAATAAGGTTGCCTAGCCTTGTAAAATCAATGCATCTAGTGGGCTTGTCCATCTAATAAACATCTAATAAACGTCCAAAAAAACTGATTATTACGGTTGCTGGGCTATGAGGCTAAAATGCCATCAAAGCCTTATGGGAAGCGGATTGTAGGGTCTTAGGTAGGTTTATATAAACTCTATTAAACTTGACCTTTTTTCACTTTGACTCCTGCATTCGAAGGTTCAAATCCTTCCAGGGCACGGAACCAACCGACAACAGATTTTTTAACACGTGCCAGCCTAAATAATCTTTCATACGAAGCGAAAAGATTATCAATTGTTGCAGACAGCTCTTCTCCAGGCACATTCTTACATGTGAGGGTAAGCAAAAGAAACCTGTATTTCTCTATGACAGCTTCCTCGACAACTTGTCCAAGTTGCGATTTTACCTTGAGTTCCCTTCTCCAACTACACATGGCACATAAGCGTACTTGGCAAAAGTGCGCACTGTGAAGTTTTTTTGAATCGTCCGACATGACCTTAAATAACAAACATGTGGCACATAAATCTGACCGCATACTTTTTTTGTCCAGTACTCCGCATCCCTTTCACGCCTGAATATCATCTCATCAAAGCTAACCAGTTTATCCTCATCACCCAGTAATTTTACGTGTTTCATATCTCTTGCTATAGATTTTGCTAATGTCAATTCGTGTTTAGCAAGGCGGCCGTAACTCTCGGACAGGCTATTGCTATATATCTTCTTATCCCGCCATGGACGTTCTTTTCCATTAGTTTTCAGGTCAGTAAGGAAGCAAGCCTCTTGATTATGATTTTTTTGCGTGGTATTATCGTTCATAGGTATTTCCTTTCTTACGTAAAAAAATCATTGCCTTTCTCAAGTATCCTTTCTTGATGTCTTGAGGCAAAAGTTTTCTTGCGTAGGGATCCAAAAAGCATGTGTATGGGGTTTTGTCTAAGCAACTAAATCCTACCATGCTTTTTTATTTCCTGCAAAACATACATAACTGAAACAGCAAAAATTACACGGGGCATATTTCTAAAAAAGTG
>Ga0123355_10013927_pt1 | contig 12539 bp, 9 predicted proteins | sample TergutEmb28metaG_3_FD_89872 | JGI IMG/M metagenome (GOLD analysis project Ga0123355, IMG submission 89872) | Embiratermes neotenicus P1 segment gut microbial communities from Petit-Saut dam, French Guiana - Emb289 P1 | ecosystem: Host-associated > Arthropoda: Insects > Digestive system > Gut ...
ATAGGTTCTTAAGCTCGACCTGAAGATGACCCCCAAGGGTCGAAACATGTTGTAATTGTAAACCTACATAATTAAAGTTGTGTTGACGGAAATTTCTATGCTATTTATAATAAACTTAACTTTAAGGAACAATAATTTACACTCAACACAACTGAAGTGGTACTGTACATTTTTTTAGAAATCACAATATAGAGTAAAACTGTAAAATGCGGACTTAGGCTTCCGCTGTGGTGGAAATATAACCGTCGTCCTTCTGGGAGATGACGCAGCGCAGATTGGTTGTTATTTACCGATGTTTCGGGACAACTATCGGTCAGATCTTTAAATATCAATCTTAGATTCCTCGACCCTGTAAGATGGGGTCAATAGATTGACCCCAGACGTCGGTAACTAACTACCAATCTACTCTGCGTAGCAACATGGAAGAGCAATGGCCTCAAAACTGTAAATCTCCCCTACAGAACTGTACTTTGCAACGTTAAAAGTACTTTTGTGGATTGTAGTAATGTTCTCTCTTTTTCTGACAGACTGTCTGAAATTAAAATAGTTTGGCAACAGCTAAATGCTTCCAAGAATTTCAGTAAACAACTTGTTTTTCAAATCCCGCAGCAAATCTTCGAGCAATATCAACTCCACGACGACACAGAGAATTGGGAAACAAAAGAAGACTAAACTAAGACAGAGGAGAAGTTACTGCTGTCTTTGTCCACTCGTCAGCACACAAGTCACAATAGAATTCTGCACGCCGCTTTCCTTTAGAGATTACTGAAATTTCGTTTCGAATTTGTTACTATAGACAACGATCTGTAGAATTTCAAAACAAACAACATACTGAGGGGGAAATGTCGCTATTAGTCACAGTCAGTCAAACGAATTTGGAGTAAAGTTTTTAATTGTCCAAAATCTTTATTTTACTCATGAAATATGGGGGAAAAGACAGCATTAAATATTAGTGAAAAGAACGAAGTTTGTTCTCGTACTTACAGTTTTCCTTTAACCTCTCAGCAGAATTGTATAGCGGGAAAAATTCGTCAATAGATGCTGTATTGGTGAAGTATTTAGTGAAGAGTATATAAAAAAAAGTCTAGAAAGTGCTAGCACAGTACTTCAAATGTGTCAAATACAAAAAAAAGGGTAGCAGCTCTGGAAATACACGCAGGTCAGTTACTGGCGCTATATCGGCTTTAGTCTATATTTTTATTCTGTCCCGAACAGTAAACACTTGCACCGCTCTCGGCAAAGTTATTCTACTGATTTTACTTCATTCCCCTTCGTAGATGCTTCCTTTGGTGCCTGTGCGTCCAAAACATATGTTTTCACATTAATATCTCTTATTTTTAAATATAGCTAAATATATATGGTGCTGAAACTTGGACGTTTCGGGCAGTAGATCAGAAACACCTGAAAAGTTTTGAAATGTGGTGCTGGAGAAGAATGGAAAAGATCAGTTGGACCGTTCATGTGAGAAATGAAGAAGTATTACTTAGATTTAATGAGCAGAGGATTATCCAGCATGAAATAAGTAAACGGAAGGCTAACTGGATTGGTCACATTTTGTGTATAAACTGCCTTCTACAATGGGTTATTGAAGGAAAGATAAAAGGGGGGATAGAAGTTACAGGAATACGAGGAAGAAGACGTAGGAAGCTACTGGATGACCTTAAGGAAAGGAGAGGATACTCTCACTTGAATGAGGAAGCTCTAGATCGCACTATGTGGAGAGCTCGCTTTGGAAGAAACTTTGGACCTGTCGTAAGACAGATTACTAAACGAATGAACTAATTTAGAAATATTTTGTTTCTCTCTGACTTACGGTATATGAAAAAAAAACATTCATTTTGGCCTGCTAATCCTGCATCTCGTTCCATTCTGGCTGCGTCTGAAATGCGAAGTGACTGACTTAGAATTCATGAAGTTTTGAAGCTAGCTAGAAACAGTGTTCTTCAGGCGCTTTCGCAATTGCGACAAGTGACTATTAGCTTCGTCATGTCTGTACGTCCTTTCTTCCGCAGGAACAACTCGGCTCTCACTGGACGGATTTTCCTGAAATTTGATATTTGTGGATTTTTCGAAACTCTGTCGGGAAAATTCAAGTTTCATCAAAATCGGACAAGAATAAAGGGTATTTTACACGAAGACCAGCATACATTTTCCACCACATCTCACTCATTTATTCTTAGAATGAGAATAATTGCAGACAAACGTTGTAGAGAAAATCAAAGCACACGTTTTATCTTCAATAACTGTTTTGCGAAAATCGTGCCTTTTATGAGATAATGTGGAAAAATATTATACAGCCGGTGAGGCCACAGATGATAATATAGTGCTTTCACATCGCCTTCTGGGTACCTAAGGCTACAAACACAAACTCATAATATGTAATACTCACTGTTTTTCCACTGCAACAATGGTTGCACGAAAGCACCTCATTGTTACTTTACGCATATATTACCTGTCTTTTTTTTCGTGTCCGTGGGAAGATATTATGGAATATTTTCTGATGCAAATTCGATGTTAAGTTTCTGAAGTCTACTCCATATAACCCATAGAACCTCTACTGCAGATCAATTTCTCAACTACTGCTGTCCAAGTCTGGAGTAAATATATGCTTAAATCAACTCTGATTTTGGAAAGACGGTGTTCAAAATATCTTCTAACAAATATGATAATGTGATTCTAAGGACGCCTTACTTTTGCCACGGAATTAAAGCTTGTATTTTTCTTTTTATTGTCAGAAACCTATCTTTCCAGTATCTCTTGGTCAAATCTATCAACTGTTTTCCGTTTCTACACGCAAACATTTTCTGGGTGCTGAAAACAACGGAAGAGCGTAAAGATTAAAGGAGCTTCGCAGTGTCACCGAATACGCACCATAATATTTACTTCAAATGTTTGTTTAACAGCACTGTGCTACGTTGAGCAAAGTAAAAGAAGAGAAATAATTGACATTTTTCTTTGCAGTTTCACAATTATTAGTGCGGGGGTGAATTTCAGCTGCAATGACAAATATTCCTCCCAGTAAAAAAAAAAAAAAAGGCGAAGTGATCCCGTTACAGGCCCGGTGTGGCCCAGAGGGTGGGTAGAGGTATAGCTCTAGTCTTCCGTGACCGCGGCACTAGAAGGGGGTGAATGGTCAGCAGCACGCCCCGGCCGCATTTTACCCCCGGGAAAGACCCAGTACCCATTTTGCAGGAGGCTGGGTGGCCCCAGGGCCGGTCTGGACGGGCGAAAAATCTCGTCCCTACCGGGATTCGATCCCGGACCGTCCAGCTATACCGACTGAACTACCTGGCCCACATATTCCTCCCAGTACAGCACGAAAAGTAACAACCCTTGAAAGATGAAGTGAACGATGCTTTATTTAAAGACCCAGTTCGTACTGGGCAGTAAACACTTTTCACCTCGGTTATAAAAACCAATCAGTTTATGCGGTAAGAGGCACAAGTCACTGTTTGTTCTCAGATAAATAACAAACACATAAATACAGTATGCACAGAGCGCACAATTATTGAATGTAAACCTGACAGTGCCTCACCTAACCAGTAGGCTTTATAAGGGTAGGTGCCACCTTCAACAACAGCTTGAAGCCGGTAGACCAAATACATTATTAGAAAGTTCCTTAGTCCGTCTGCTCGATGCCACTCTGTTATAATACGACAAATGCTACTCTGCATATATCTATAATACAAAACGCACGAAGATTGTTAGAGAGAGAACACTAATAGAAATCATTTCCCGAAAGCACTCCACCTACCGGACGACAGCACACTCTCACTACACACCGACGACAGTCGTGTTATTACAACTGCCGAATCTATATACTTGAAATACCTGTCATTTTTCAGCAAAATAATAAACCTGACGCAAATGCACTGCGCACCGAATATGTCCCGTTCGCCCGTACTCCCTGCCAGGTAATGCCAGGATAATCAAATGAGGATGGGCGTCTCATACAGCATTCCAGGACAGCGTAAGACGCATACAACGTTTAGTCGAGAAATCTAAAGGTAACTAATTTCTAAAATCCAAATTTGGCGTGAGGATAATATTAATACAAATCTTAAAGACGAAGAGGGTGCAGATGTAGGCTGGATTTATCTTGTGAGATTTGGTGTTCCCATCACCATGATTAAGAAGTTCACAATCTTCTGAGATGTGACGGCGTGTTGTCTGGTAGAAATAACAACTTGTATAAGGAAGCCGTTGGCGCGGAAACCTCTTTACACTTCTACTTGTAATTATCTATTAAAGATACAGCCCAGTTGCCGTCTAACAGTGTCGTTACGTTATAAAGAGATTAAACAGAATGAAATGTTTAGAAAGAAGGAAGAAATAAATTTCATTACACTAACTGCATCACAATTTATTTTAAGAAACCGCCAGAACAACAGCATGAGCACCAGGTTAGGGGGGCGGAGACCGAACTCTAAACGTTTGAATTCCCGGCAACGGTAAGATATTTTTCCTTTCTACACTGCGTTCAGAGATGTCTTTGTATCCACCTACGCTCGTTTCCTGTAGGTATCGAAATCAAGGTGGCCAGAGCGTGAGTCTGGCCACTCACCTCCACATTATATGGAAGTTTGTAAAATATTACAGTGCGTCATTCACTGCTGCTGTAGATTGCTAACATGCAGTAGCGTCGATGATAATTATGGGAATAAGGATAGAGCGGAAATGGAGTGAGAGGGGGGAAAACAGTGTTATTTACAAAGAGTATGATACGATAAGCCAGTGCCACTTGGCCCACCATAAGTTCAAATTTACTTCTCCTTCTATTAACCACGACCTTCGCGGTCAGAAACCGACGACTAACAGCCAAACTACTGGCGCTGTGCTTCCACTCCTCCATAGGTATTCACGGTGTCATGCTGAATGACACACAAAGAAAATTTTAGGTTTTGCCGTATAAAAATTACTTTTCATCTCCGGTGTATGGGGAGTCTGTCCTTCATTATAGATGCGTATTTTAAGACATGGAAGATCGATAAGTTGTAATGACTTGGGTGTTACATCCGTGTCTACCTTCATATATCCGAACAGTCGTACAAAAATATGAATTATGCAAACGTAATATTTCTTTGCGTCTGTTGTCTAGTAAGAATGACATTTCCACCGGAAGTTGCTTACATTACGTATAATTTGCAAGTTAACGCACTCACCAATCCTGTGTTGAGGTACGCCCCTTAATTCGCCTTCTAGCCAATCAAACTCAAGGACAACAAACACCTGTTTCGCAAGCATGGTACTGCAACCTGTTATTGTGAAGGAAATCGAGATACCTTTTAAAGGTGGGTCCACACTTGCAACGTTATCGCGTACCGTAGTACCGTATCGTGACAGTGTGGACGGGACTCGTAACCACGTAACGTAACAAAAGTTGGTTACGCGGTCACGTTACGGGCTTGTTCGGTGCGCTGTCGATATTTGGTCGTCGCATCAAAGGGATGATATGGTTAAGGCCTGAGCAGGTCTGGACGTGCAACGTGACACGTCACCACCAACCGCTCTTTTCTCTTTTTCTTTAAAGCGTAATGTATATAAATGTACGAAGCCGCTGCTAGCTGCAAAGACATCGTTCGGGCTACCTTAACAAACTGGGAACCCCGTGGTGTAATGCTCGCAGGATTCTGTTACGCAGTGAGGCACAGGATGAAAGTTCAGCTCGTAACTCCGTATAGTGTCAGTCACTTGCAACGTTACGGCGTTACGTTACGCGGCAACGTTACAAGTGTGTATCCACCTAACACGTCATGCAGTGCTTGAGAGAGGTCCGGAGTTTTAATCCTTTGTCTGCTAACATGGAGAATATGGTGAGCTCCGAGTAATGCTAGCAAAGGGCAGATGGGATTTAACTCGGCGTTTAAAGGGTTAAAGTTTAAGAATTAAAAATGGAGGGGGAAAAGCGAGAGAGGGGGGCTAGAAGAGACAGGAAGGTTAGTGAGCGACACATTATATATTACAGGGAAAATATCATGGCTCGTAAAGTTGCCAGGTTGTGTCCCCGCTCGTCCTCCTGGTAAAATTTGGAGGGAGACGGTAAAACTTTCGGAAGTAAAAAAAAAGTTTCATTTAGGCTTAATTTTGACATCAACATTGAGATGGACCCACTACGGCAGGGCTTTAATAAAAATGTATTAAAATATTTCACCCATAGATTTGTAAATTAGATGGAACTTGAACTGCTTCTGAACAGCCTTCAAGATTTCAATTTCCACCGCACAGACAGCAGCGCGTCTCCATTTCCAGTGTGGGTTTGGGAATAATTGCTGTTCATTCTGAAAATTGTATTAATTTCATAAACACACTTGGGGGGGGGGGAGATTCCAATTATTAAAGCAAGCAGTACTAATAACGACTAATTTGAAAGTTTGATGTGTCATCTTTAATAGTTTAATTCTTCAGTTTAGTTGTTGAAAAATATTGGAAATTTAGCAGGAAGACGTACATTTTTGTTAAAATTAATATTCCCGCTGGAAATCAAGCACTTTCAAATTTGAGTCAATCCAGTATACTAATAAACAATTGTGGTATTTCATGTACATTCGAGTTCTGACTTCGAAAATATCGAAGGCTGCAACATTGTGAGATTTGAACTCAGCACCACGGTAACTAATAAAAAAAATCCTCTGGTATGTGAGGAGATGTGCTTTTGCAGACTAACACATATATACCAATGTATACGGCGTCACGTGCCAGAAGAAAGTAGTTTCATTAAGGGAGTACTGTCAACGAACAGACAGACAGACAATCTCAATCAAAATATAGAATATAAAATTTTTCCCCATTCTTCATTCTTGGATAAGGAAGTGAAATTTGCACCCTCAGCTAAAAGGATAAAAAGTTTGACATGAATTGAGATGACATTTTTAAGAAGAATAATGGGGCAGGCCATTTTGACCAAAAAAATGAATAAAGAAATTTTGTAAGCGTGGAAAGTAGAGTCAGTTGACGAGTAACTAAGAAGATAGAAACAAACTGGCTACGACATATGACAAGAAAGAACAACAACAGGATGCCAAGAACAATGCTGAATTATAGACCAAATGAAAGAAGACGACTAGAGATACCTTTGAAGAGACTAATGGAGGAGGCCGAAACAGGTCTATGAAGGCCTAACTCGTGATAGATGAGGATTATTATTATTATTATTATTATTATTATTATTATCATATCTTGGAAAAAGTCTAATAAAATTAGGAACATGAAGGATTCCCAACTCACCAAGTATGTAACAGCGTCCAGATGTCATTACGTAAACCAATGGCGCTGTTCAACTTAGTAACACTGCAGTCAATATAATAATAATAATAATAATAGCAATAGCAAATGTTGGCCTTCCTGTGCAGAGTCGAAAGTTATATGCTTTAAACTGTTTTGTATTGACTTCAAAAGCGACAACTGGCCTTCCGCAAATGCGGTTATATGCAAAGTAAGGTCTGTTTTCAGTAAGGATTTGTTAGACGCTGATATTTTTACTAAGTAAATCCAAAGTCTCGATAGATATTACACTGTAATTAGGTCACTGATATTGCATGTGAATTGTGGTTTTAATTTAGGTAAGATATTTTTAATTAATTTTATTTATATTTTGTACATGTTTATGCTTGATTTTAATTGTGCTGTATCTGTGTAATTTTGCATTCGTGTGTTCGCTTAGCGACTGGCCCTACGCCCTTAAGCCTGCATGCCAACACACCGAACTGAACAGGACGGTACTCTCAATGTATTCAGAAACAAATACTCTCTCTTAAGAAATTTATCCTTTAATAATTATAATATTATGAACTTTGTTTGCAGATGTGATTACTTACAAGCTCTTTTCCATGTGGTTCCTTTTATCTTTCTTGCCGGTGTATTTTATTATGTTCCTGTGCTGTCACTGTAGTTGGCCTTATGGTTGTTGTGCTAGCGTACATGTGATAACGAAATGAATTCGATTGAATTGAAATCAATTTAATTGAATATGAAACAGAACAAGATTTCCATATCAGTAGATCACTGGGTATTTAATGAAGTGTGCTGTCTTTTAGGACGTGACATCGTGTAGCCTGGCATAAAGGTGCAGATATGTCACAGCACTCCACTGTCTCAGCAGATAACGATGCAGGTGGGGGATCCTGTGATTTCCAGCACACTTAAGCCAGACTAAACAGTGTTTCATCCAGAAGACAGCAAAACTTGGTAGCCAACACTGTTAGAAACTCCGATTTCCCATACACATTTATATTACATAAAACAATAACATCGATACCGGTGGCCGCGCTGTCTAAGGCGTAGGCCTGCGGTCGCTTGCTTACTGGGGTTGTAGGTTCGAATCCTGTTGAGGAAATGGATGTTTGTATCTTGTGAATGTTGTGCGTTTAACAGTCCTCAGCAAAGAGTTGATCCCTCTTCAAAGTTCGGATTAAAATTTAAGGCGGAGTTTTCCTTGGGTTTAATCACAAGCCACGGTTATCAGGACCTATGTGCTTTGGGAAGACAGCTCCATATATTCCTGAATTCAGAAGCGAGTGGAGGAGCGATCTCAACTTCGTGACCCAGTCGCTTGAAGCCCAGACAACGAACTCATAAAAACCACTAATGGAATGCTTGGTGGGTCCCACAGCCGCTCTAGGCGGTAGGACAACAGGCAATACCTGCACACATTACAATTCAAAGACGTATTCCGCGGTGTTACACCATGCAGCCTAATTGCGATACAGACTGAGCCTTCCTGGCTCCAATGTGTTTCAAGGACAGATAGTTATGAAGTTATATTTATCAGAATTGAGATTTTGGAATCGAGCCCTGAACGTGCAATGAACGGCACAAATGACGGTGAACTAATTGGTGGGGAAACAAAGGCACAAATATCAATATGAAATGTCTGGATACAGGATATGAACTGCAGACCAACTAACGGTAAAGCATGAAAGGCAGTTTTTATTGTACTAATTACTGCCCGGATTACCCGATGCAACGTAAAGAGGTACGCAAAAGTACGGTACCTCGCGGTATCACACCTCGCGGTATCACACCTCGCGGTATCACACCTCGCGGTATCACACCTCACACGACCACAGTCTTAATATTCACTGCCGTCAGAACCCCAAATTTCAAGCAGATATTTATTTCAAAACATTAAATGTAGAAAATTACATTGCAACTTCCATTCCTCTTATTTCAGTGTTAAGAACAGAAATCCGGAATAATCTTCATGTTTGCACCGTGCACCAATGATAATTAAACAACTTATTATCCAAATAATGCACAATATATAATATAAATAATTAGAATTATAAAATATTTAAAAGTGCTCCAACATGTTTCGGATCACAGAGGATGTGTTATGGCAGCATATGCTGCCATAACACCGACCTTGTCCATGTCAACGAACACGATAGAATCATTCTTGTAATTTTTACCCAAGCACTCTACAAGACTCCCTGATGATGGATCCACTTTGATCCGAAACATGTTGGAGCACTTTTAAATATTTTATAATTTTAATTGTATCTACATATTATATATTTTCATTGGTTGGATAATAAAGTGTTTAATCCGGAATAATATTTACCGGTTGTTACAACATTCAATCTCCCTTCGCCATACTTGTCATGGCTCTCTCTTGCCTATGGCTTCTAAATCATTCCTTTTGTGGTACAATATCTATATCACTATATAACTGAATCTTCTTGTGGGTACATTGTTTAAACACCGAATGACAGTTGAATAAATAATGAGCAATTGTGGTATGATTATTGGCAGGGGAAATGTGGTCGTAGCGTTTCTTTGCTCATCACACGCCTCTGCCTAGACTGCATTCGGAGCGAACCCAGTCCTTCATGGTGACAAGTCGGCATCTAAATGCCTGGATTATGACACGAATATTCGTTAGTAAACGAAACATTCTTAATAGTAAGTGGTTCTTAATATAACAAACATCCACAGACTCGATCGCACAGAGGTGTCTAGTGAAATTATGCACATGGGAAATTGGTGAAGCTCACAGTGATGATTATGGAGATTACTGTATTTTGGAATATGACTCCGTATAATCTGATAGAAGTTCGCCGAAGTTTCAGAAGCTCCTTCCATACTCAACTTAGACGACAATATATATTCTTCGTGACGAGGATAATACATGACACTATATTCAGGGTTCTCGGTCCCATGTTTCAAGCACTATACCTTTCCTAATCTTTACGATTCGTTTTATCTCGCACACGCTTGGACTTGCCTTAGAAACAAGGGAGATATCTAGCAAGGGTTTATGGGAAGAAGCAAACACACTCGATGTGAATTCATGCATTGTAACTTTATTGCTAATGATAATACCGGCATAGCTGAGAACTGCTACAAGCAAAGCCGCAAAGAAGAAAGTCATAGATGACCCTCTCCACATCTTCCTCCAGCGTATTTCCCTATGTTGTCCTACAGCTGCCTAGCCAGTCTGTTCATGAATGGTGTTAATGTTTTCCGCGTGATTATCTTCGCTAGACACGAGTGCTTATGGCTGGTTGACAGCCCGGAGTGGCAGGAGGGAAATGTATTAGCAGAGAGGGAGGGAGAAGTTCCTAGCTTTGTCAGCTATCACTTGTTTCAGTGGCTTCAGTACAGGGTCATAAAACGTGTGAGTGTCTGCTGAGAATGGGTAAAACCCGTGTAATTAATGATTGTGCGAAAGAGTGGCTTTTTATGGAAGAAGACATCAAAAGTGGGCATTGTAACTGCAACGTATGTAGATAACATCTTCCTCTGTGAAAGACTCCACTGCAAAATTATATTGGCTATACAAATCTCGTGTCTCTAACACCTTTAACCCCTACATACTCTAAGTACAGGCATTCCCTAAAGACTACGTTTATTTTAGCGATCAAATCTTTACATTCGTCTCCCGATTTTGCCTCAAAAGAAGGCTTTCTGTCACCCTCCTCTTGCAGTATTTGAACAGCTATGATATTTCAGTTGTCCGAAGAACATGTGTCACGAGTGTATTCAGCCAAGGCGAAAAGGAACTGGAAATTAGTAGCCATATTTGTGATGCTCAGCTGAAATGCTACAAACAAGAACATTCGGGTTTGATCCTGAGACTTTTCACAATTTTAAATGTGGTGTTTAAATAACTTCCCTTTTCAGTACTTTAAAATTTCGCTTACGTATTCCGTATTTTAAACTAACGAAATAGACTAATCAAAATACAATAAAACAGATCATACAACACACTTGATATTAGGTGCGAACATAATATCAAGTGTGTTTATTTATTTTGAGTTTTTTATTGTTATTTTTTTGGCTTAGGCTAGAAGAAGTATTTATAATATTACAATTTCTTGTTGAATTTTTAAAATGTTTTTCTCTGTTTATCTTTTGTTTCGTTTATTTCTCATTTGGATAAAACTAATCGGACCCATTTTGATTTTGCTGAAGGTGAGTGTGAGCTGGTTTCTGCTGTCAATATTGAGCATTGTAGTGGCGGAGGGGGGATGGGGTTGCTTTGACTATTTTGTGTTGTTTAAAATATGGAATATAAGAAAATGGACGGTATTAAAGCGTAAAATTTACAAGCTTATGTAATTTTCCTTGTCGTTCTTAATGGACTTTTACCGTTGTCTTGGAATTGGTATAAAACCTGAAGCAAACAGCGTTAGGGCAAGGAACGATTAGAGCTCATAAAGATCCAACAGCACTTAGGGCCTATAAATAGCGAACCGCGCTTAAAACCTATCAAGAGCGTACAGCGCTTAGAGCATCTGAAGATCCAATAGCACTCAGAGAGTGCAAAGAGTGTATGCTTGCTCTTATGTCGTTTTGCGAGTTAAAAGTCATCATATTCTTAGTAATTATGAATACGGACAGAAAATGAGCGCAATGCACGGGAAATGTACTTTTTCTTTGGTCCTGTAGTGTGCATTTTGCTCAAGTGGGTTAAAAATGAGTTCAGATAGCAGCACGAATTTTGACATAGGCATTTTTTTAAAATAAATATAAAATCTCAAACAGTTCTATCACACTGTGAAATTTAAAATTATGTCATCTTAACATTAAGGCCACTCTCCTAACTAAAATATCTCTAATTCAAATCTTCAGTTTTGCTGACGACGCCCCATCATTACACTTGATCGTGTTTCGAGAGTCGTGTGTAATATCTCCACCTCAGCGCTCCTGGGCTTCGATTTTCAGTAGACGATGTTGCACAAAAACGTGATGGTTACGAGTGAAATAGCGCTAAAACAAACATTAATCAATAATGGAGGCACACAAAATGTCTATACTTAGCACACACATTACCCAGAGAGTATAATTGTTTAAGCTCCACAAAAACCTCAGTTCCAGATTATGATTGTCCAGATCCATTGTCATGTTCTTATCGCTCTGTAAACAGGCCAGTTGGAAACTTGAAAAGCGATATCACATTAAAGGCTTCTTCCTCGGTTCCGTTTTTTTTTTTTTTTTTTTTTTTAATTTGGCTTAACAAAATAATCTTCTTCTACCCGTTTTTTTTAATTACAGAAAAAAAAAAATTTTTTTTCTTCTTTTTTTTTTTTTGTTTTTTA
>Ga0123355_10013928_pt1 | contig 12537 bp, 7 predicted proteins | sample TergutEmb28metaG_3_FD_89872 | JGI IMG/M metagenome (GOLD analysis project Ga0123355, IMG submission 89872) | Embiratermes neotenicus P1 segment gut microbial communities from Petit-Saut dam, French Guiana - Emb289 P1 | ecosystem: Host-associated > Arthropoda: Insects > Digestive system > Gut ...
ACGCGTCACGTACATGACTCCACATAAACACGCATAAAAACTGACTACGTCATCCCACCTACGTGAAACTTGGCAAGCAGACTCGCTAAACATGGTTGTCCTACCACCTACCAGTGCTTGGCACTAACACAACTGCTGTGCAGATGGCGGCACCAGTCCGGAAAATTTTGGATCCACCCACGTACATTAACCTCAACCCCACCCCTCCATTGGTCAGAGGCTTAATAAAGATACACAAAGAAGATTCCCCCATCGGACCCATAGTAAACTGGAAAAATGCCCCACCATACAAATTAGCTAAAATGCTTTCTAAAAAAACTCAGTATACACATACCCCTTCTATATAACTTTAATATAAAAAATACAATGCAGTTAATGAATGACTTACAAGAAATTCCTTTTCATCAAAACCCAAAATTTGCATCTTTTGATATCACTGATATGCATTATAATGTCCCCATGGGTGAATTAATAAAAATTATCTACTTAATGTGCAACCAGCATGACATCAAAGAAGAGCTAAAATATGAAATAATGAAAATATCTCAAATCCTAAATAAATAGAACTACTTTCAATTTCAAGACACACTTTACATACAAGAGGAGGGATTTGCCATGGTTGCAGCATCTTCATCCATTTTCACCGAAATATACTTGCAACATACCAAAAACATAAAGATAATTGCCATTCTATTAGAACACCATATACGTGGTTACTTCCATTACATTGACGACATTCTTATAGTGTACAAAAATGACACATCAAACATATATGATGTCCTAGATATATTGAACAGTATAATCCCTACCATGAAATTCACTATGGAAAATGAAAAGGAAAATAAAATCAATTTCGTAGATATCACTATCTCGAAAGAAGAAAGCAATATCTCATTCAGTATATACAGAAAGCCATTGACAATGGACACCATAATTCCAAATGATTCTTGCAACCCCCAAGAACATAAACTTGCAGCAGGCAATAAAATAGTTAACTAGTAGGATGGAAACTTACAGTCTGAATGTCAACAACAAAATAAAAGAAGCCAACACAATAACACAAGTATTATACAACAATAAATATGATCCCTCACTCTTAAATAATCTCACACCATTAACAAACAACACCAAAACTGAACTAAACAAAACCAAATGGGCCAAATTTACACATGTCAGTAAAGAGACAAAATTCATTACTAAACTTTTCAAACATACTACTCTTAATGTCGCCTTCAAAACACAGAACACTATAGGTAAATGTTTATCTCAACAACACAATCATCAACAAGAAAAATATGAAAATAGCGGCATATACCAACTATCATGCCCCATCTGTAATAAGAAGTATATAGGGCAGATAGGTAGACTGTTTCACATAAGGTTTTGGGAGCACTACTGTGATTACAAATACAGGAACAACAAGTCCAAATTTGTGCATCTTTTGGAAAATAAACACTTTTGGCCCCATGGAAAACATTACGAACACAACACATTACGAATAAAGGGAAAATGTTAAACACCTTGGAAAAATTCTATATATACAAAGAAACAAGTATCAGTAACCAAATAAATGACAAATGTATGGTCAAGCCCAATGTAATATACGATATCAATTCAGACTGACACCATCAGATCGCGCAGTATACCTGTGTAACCAGTTTCTTTCTTATACATCTCAATTGTAAGCAACACTCACGCGATACACACACACACACACACACACACACACACACACACAGACAGGTACAAATTCATCTCTACTCTGCAAAAATGTAAGTACCCACGCTCATGTGGAATTTCTCCGATTATAATTCACAACAGTACAATCCACTAAAATATTGATATTACTACAGTGATTCCACATTGTTTGAGCAATTAGACTGTCTACAACCAACAACAGACACATCATTCCAAGTAACAGCACAGCGTACAACAAAAACATATAAATGTACGAAATGATGTGTTTTGCAGTAATAAATCAGCTGTAATACGTACATGGAATAGAACACCTGTACAGCGTGTGACACTTACTACAAAAAAGACCCCTACCCCCAGAAGAAGGCATAAAGATGTGCATATGACAGTTTCCAAGAAGAACATAACCAAACAAGTGTTTTAATATCTCATATATGTTTAACTATAACTATACGTCTAATTGATAAGGGTCTTAGTTCTTTCAAGACACATACATACTGAGTGTTGAAGTTGTTAAGATTTTTAAATTTTAACTGATAGACCTACACATCAATAGGTTCATAGATATTTTAGAAAATACATTATTCAAGATATTAAAATATTGAGCAGTTTATCATCATGTCTGAAATTCTACACAGCAAATGTAAACAATATGGGATCCCATACTGTGACACTGAACATGTAATGTCCATGTACTGAAACGTCTGCCTCATTATGGTTAATTGTAACTGAAACATATAGCAACTGTACATTATTGAATATATTGTTGTGTTTTGACTGAACGATATTTTAGTTAATACACCTTTTATTTATACCAACCATAACAAACATGTTGCTACCTGTTAGACCAGTGAACATTATCTAAGTTTATGATTGCTTTTTCTGATGTTTAGGTTGCATGTCATTTTACTGAAAATTGTGTCAACTGGTCAGCTGACACATTTGACTCGGTTGATATGGAATGTCCAGTATGATGCATGTTGACAGTTGACATTGTTCTGTACCCCTGGTTGATATGGTAGGGCTCAGTAGCATGTTGCTTTATGTTGCTGTACATTGCACTTCTTGATGAAGTCCTATTTCATGTATGAATACCAATTCACTTCACAGAATTTCATTTTCAAATTAGGTTACCAAAACAATGATCTTTGAGCATGATATACGAAGTCCACCCAAGTAACACATACCACATCTGGTGGTAACATATAGAAGTGCAGTGCATGTCACATGCTTTCAAACATATATACTCCATTTACTCCATTGCCACATTTTTGACCAAAATAAAATGTTACCATGCTTTATGGAATGACCCATGTATGAAGTATGTTTTCTGTCCAATCATGACATTCTGTCAGTTAATGGCCATCTAATAAGCTACATTTATGTGTATGTACACTATTCTGGTCATAAGTCACTGAAGTGTACCAGTTGCTAAAAATATTGAAATTTCTCCATTTTGAAAATAATGAGAAGCTATTAGGTGGAACCATCCCAGATCTTGAAGTTCAGAAGGAGTTTTGAGTGTTATTATAATAACTCTTTCACATTGTACCAACCCTGCAGAACATTTAAAAAATGAGGTCAAACTTCTTTTTTCACATAGTGTGCCAAAAAAGTGAAAAATATTTGGAACAAAACTGTAAGAGCTCTGTGATAACAGATGAAGTACCAGGTCTCTCAAAAAGTTCCAGAATTAAGCTGTAAAACTTCAGATGCGCAGTGTTTTCCAGTCTAATCATCATCTTAGTACATCCCTCCTGCACACATGCACTTGCTTCAATAGTTTTGCCATGTTTGAAAGCACCCATGGAATGCCTCGTTTTGTATGATGCACAGGCTGGCTGTTGCTTTGCATTTGATGTCTTGAAGTGTCAAAACATTAACCCAGAAGCCCCATTTTAGATTGGGGAAGAACAAAAGTCACCAGGTGCGAGCTGTGGCAAGTACACTGGCTGTGGCATAAGTGTTATTTGTTTTCCTACCAAGAATTGCTGCCCTCTCATAACCATGTGACTTGGGGCATTGTTGTGATGCAGGATACATCTTGCCTCATCCTATCTCATCTGTAGTACTTCTGTCAGAATTGCCTTTGCTGATACAAATGACCCAGTGTATTCACAACCTCATTGATGGTTATTTGCTGGTAAGCACACATCATCATTATCATCTTTGAAATTGTTTCTGCATTCACAGAAGTTGAAGTTTTCTGACTACAAGGCTTGTCTTCCAGCAGTTCTTGTCTACTTTTGAAGTGGTTGTACCAGCCACACACAGCTGTTTTTTAAAGAGAATTATGCCCATAAACAATTTGCAAGGCCTTCAGCATTTCTGCAGCACTCTTCTGTATCTAGCACATGAACCTCTTACTGGCTCACTGCTCACACAGAGACATCTTGCCAGGCAGCTCGGACACACCTTCACTCAAGCAGCTCTCCACAGGACAGGCAACATATTTGGCAGCAGTGTTGCCATGTTGCAACCTGTTTGAATATGAGTTCGCATTTCCTGGAACATTTTGGTAGACCTGGTATAACATCTAAAGTTTGAGTGCTGCTGAACATTGATGTTTTTGAGATGCCAAATTCAAATTTTGGCCAGGATACCAAGTCATTCTGGCTGAGGTGTCCAGGTAGAAAGACTCTGCATCGTGAAAGTAAGTAAGATAGTCATTTAGTGAGGCAGTTCTGACAGTTGAATTTTCTATTCTATAAAACAGACCGTAGTGTGCATAAGTACATTTGCACGCTGAAGTTGACTGTGTGTACGCATGTGTACGTGTATGTGAGAGAGCATGGATGGGTGAGTGAGTGGTGGATTTTTGTCATCAACTACTCATGTTGGCTTTGGCCTTGCAGGTCTGATGTTATATTTTGCTTGAGCGAACAAGTGCGGAATGATACCATCCGAGATGCAAAACATACAATTTCCAAGGAGTGCCGTCAACAGCTAAGGGCTCAGTTATTTCAGCAGCGGGAGAATATTGACTTTGATCCAAGACTGAAGAGAGCCTGCACAGGAGACATTAAGAAATTGTGTGCACAGATTGAGAATGGAGGTGCTCAGGTATAGAAAATGTACAGAACTTGCTGCTGTATTAACTTTGAGTTTACAACATATTCCGCCAAGCAGTAAACCTAGGTCTCACATCTCACTATATGAGATGTGGCAAAAAAGAAATGCGACTGTGTTGGTAAACTTGCATTATTGAAATATTGCTGAATTTGAATCCTGTGAACTTTGCATTGGTCCCTGTTGTGTGTTAACACTTTTCTATTATCTTCTGCAATCTGTGGGGATGCTGTCATATGCCGCTGCATATGCTCAGTGTTGTTGTTGTTGTTGTTGTCGTCGGCGGCGGCGGCTGCGGCCGTGGTGGTGATGGTGATGGAAAACGTGTATTGATTGCCTTCATAAGGTTTTTGAAGAATAATAATAATAATAATAATAATAATAATAATCTTTTATACATGGATGATATTAAATTATATGAAGCTACAAACAATCAACTACAAGAACTTCTATGGCTCATTCAAACTTTTTCAAGAGACATTAAAATGTTATTTGGGATTGAAAAGTGCAAAACATTATGTATTGCAAAGGGGAACTAGAAGTGAGAAATTTCACAACACAGGGTGATGACACAATGGAAGCCATGAACGAGGATGACATGTATAGATACTTGGGCCACATGCAAGCTAAACAAATTAAGCATGTCTGAATGAAACAGAAGCTAGGCAAAGAATACTTAAATCTCACAAAAAACATATTAAAGACAAAGTTGAATTGAAAAAATACCAAAAAAGCTGTGAATACTTATGTGACCCCAGTACTAACTTTTAGCTTTGAATCGCATGTGTTATATGAAATGTGGTGTAAATAGTTCATTACTTACATAATTCTGGCTGCTGCAGAAGGTCTGTGGCACCCTAGATCACTATTTTATCATGACACACAGTATTCACAAAGAGGGTGATATATTACAAATTTACTTTTGTGTGATATTTGCGAAACAAGGCACCATGCACAGGCGCATGTCACATCTGGCGCTCTTATACACTGTGCCCTCTCTTTGGCCACAATAAAAACACAGACCGCAGCGCAGTTGGGTTGATGATTTCACTGGCCACTGTTTTTTATGGCGACATCTACTGAGGCTTGCTGCTGCTGCTGCTGCTGTACCTTATCTTATTCTTTGGCTAGCCTCAGCACCTGATCTGGCGTCAATGTTAGCAACCAGAATTTCACTGGTGGCTTCCTCAAGTTTTATTTATTTTTTTCCAGTCATTGCTCAATACCCACAATGGCCTGCCTTCTTTAGACTGCTATGTATGATGGGGCACAGTTGCAGAAACGTAATACAAGTTAGATATGAATGTCTTCTACAGTGAGAGCAAAACAGATCTAAAGCTATGATGTGAGTGCTGTATAAAATTCCAGCTATTCGTGGATGCCCAAGATGTTGTTACTAGTGTTACGGCTGTATGTTGCATGTTACTACCCCACAACGCCTACAGATTACCCCAACACTACAATAGGCATGTCTGTGGGCCCTCCTGTAGCTGTAAACATCAATTTTTGTGGATAGCTCCGATTTTTGAGCATTAGTTTTGTCTGAATTATATGGGTACAGTACGCCACTGACAACCTTTCTGATCAACAACTAGAGTTTGTTTCATAGGCCAATATTGATATTTCAGCCCACAGTTAACCTCAGTGCCAGCTAGAAACAAAGTTATCATTGTCTAAACCATATTAGTCAGCTGGGACAAAATGCGCAGTTACCTTGTGTCGACTTATAAATCAGTGTTTGTGGAGGGGTTTAGGAGGTGGAGGGGGTACATTCTGGCTCCATAAAGAAACCCTGACCTTCAAGGGTCCTGCAGCATAGCAAGTCACCGCATTTTATCAGATAGGAGTGAACAAAATTCCTCAAAACTTTGACACACTGCGACATCTTTATAAGTCGTTCGGCAATTTAAAGGATCACTGCGTGACATCTTTAGAAGTCGTTTGGCGTTAAAGGGTTAACATGCCAACTCAACACTCATATGGCCAATTACAGAAACAGCACATCATACAAACATAAATAATAAAGGACAATGAACAGGGCACATGTGAAACATACACATATAAAACACATAACAGAAAACTTAAGCATTAATTAGCATACATTATAATTATAAACTAATAATCAAATTGGACAAAGTGTGGTAATTTGCCATTTAAAAATACCTAAATCACTACAGACTGACAAAAATAAACCTATGGCTTAAACCAAAACTCATGTTAGCTCAATAATTAAAATTGTAACGCAGGTGAAACTTGCATCTGCCTTAAAATATGGTTTAAAATTTAATTTGGTAACTGAGCTGTATCTATGCCTACAAAAGTTGGAAGTCAGTAATAATCATTAAATTTAGAACTAACACAAAATATATAAAGTTAACAGAATCAAATATATTTAACATGCTGACAGGTTAGATTTACTACCAGATCAGAAATTTAGACAGTTCATGAATTATGTAGTAAAAGTATAAGATACTCGCTAATCATATGAACCAAGGCCGAATATCCACTGAATATATCAGTATCACTGTTGATGGCATTTGCTTCTGAAGCGTATACTCCAACTTGGGTCTGACAAAATTGCAGTATAGCGTTTGAAGGCTGTGCAGTGATGAAACGAAGAAAGTCGCAATCTGAATTAACCCCAACAGTCTAATAACCTGAGAGAAAATAATAATTATAACAACAATGATGATGATGATGATGATAATAACAAAAAACACCACCTATGCTTCCTGCACCACCATGATAACTACTATTACTACTACTGCTCCTACTACTACTACTACTACTACTACTACTACTACTACTACTACTACTACCACCACCACCACCACCACCACTTTTACCACTGCTGCTGCAGCAGCTGCTACTACTGCTACTGCTACTACTACCACCACCACCACCACCACTACTACTACTACTACTACTACTACTACTACTACTACTACTACTACCACCACCACCACCACCACTATGACTACTACCACTACTACTACTACTACTATGACCACTGCTGCCAGATATTTTTTGGCAGCAGAAAGCTTATGTTCAAGAACCACCTACCAAGGCACAAATAGAATGATTTTGGCATGGAATCCTTGAAGATGATGTCACTTACATTGATAAACCAACCTGCATGAAACAGGAGAAGAAAGAGTGTGAACATCTGATGCCTGACCCATTCATGGTTGATCAGATGATGAAAGTCATTAAACAGACTCACAATTGGAAATCTCCTGGGTTAGACAAATTATAGCATTTCTGGGTTAAATGGTTCTTTGTCATGCCTGAAGGTTTAACTAGGGCTCTCACTGTTACGATTAAAGACCCAAAAATATTCCCGCAAGGTTACATCAGGAATTACCTTCCTACCTTCAAAAGGCAAAGAGATGAAGGACCCAAAAAACTATTGCCCAATGACTTGCCTCCCCGCACTGTGTTGTATTCTTACAGCTGCATGGACAAATAGGATCTGTAACTAGTTACTCAGAAACAATAGTCCCAGAACAACAGAAAGGCCATCACAGAATGTCTAAGGGATGGAGACCAGCTGCGGGAGAAAAAGATGATTATGTCATTTGTGAAAAAACGTCAGAGGCATCTGTGAGTGGCTTGGATTGATTACAAGTAAGTGTTTGACAGCCTACCTCACACCTGGGTGGTCACAGCCTTCGAGTTGTACTGCATATCTCCAACTGTAAGATGATTTGTGGAGGTATTGATAAAGGAATGGAAGACTGAAATTTGGCTGTAGCATACTGAAGGGCACATCAAAACAAGAAAAGAGGTTATTAAATAGGGAATATTTGAAGGTAAATCCTTGTCTCCATTATTGTTCTGCTTAGCACTTATACTGCTAACCAACATGCTCATTGAACAGGGAGTGAGGTATGAAGTTAAAGAAAACCATAAAGTCATCCATTTGTTTTACATGGAGTTATTTTCCAGAGATGAGTCCAAGTTACAGCAACCACTATCAAAACATCTATTGATGGCATACGACTGGAGTTTGGCTAAGATAAAGGCACAACGGCAGTTCTCAAGCATGGCAAGCTAAATAAGGGCCAACATATTAGTGTAAATAACCAGACAGCAATAAACAACATATAGCTTGATGAGACCTATATGTATCTGGACATATAAAAGGCAAAATTTCGAAGGATTTTGCTGTTGGGTCTGGCATATACTCCAGATAGAGTTAAAACTGAAGAACAAGCTCACAGCTGTCAACATCTTAGCTATACCATTCCAACTTTACAGCTTCAGAAGAGTAAACTGGTTAAGGAAAGAAATTGAAAGTATGGATCAAACAATGAGAAACTCTTCACTGTTAAAGAAGGGAATCCACCACCTGAAGGCAGACTGTAGCAGACTCTACACTAAAAGACAACATAGTGGATGTGGATTAGTAAAACTGGAGTCCGCATATAATGCTGCTGTTGTTGGTCTTAGTAAGTACATTTAGTGAGGCCAAGATAGGTTTACCAGATTAGTTCAAGAATATGATGCAAGAAAAGCCAAATACACCCTGCAAAAGAAGCTACTCTTATAAAGCAAAAATACATGACACAAGAAATTGCTGCCCAAAATATCAAGAATCAGTTTAAATCCAGCATTGAAAACAAAAAGGCGGGAGAACTCAGGAGAATCCCAATGCATGGATAATTCTACTGGGACCTTGAAACATCATCAGTAGAGAGAGTTTAGCAACAGCAGCCTAAGATTGAGTACTCAGTACACGTTATCATCAGAGGAACATCTTGAAGCAAATGATATTGAAAGCAGAATGTGCTTGAAGGCAGAACACAGAAAACGTATTGCTGGGTAATGCACAACACTTGCACCATCTAAATTCACTAATAGACACAATAAGGTGAATGGTTACGTCCACTGGACAATGTAATTGTATGGGGTTACAGGTTACAGAGAAGTACTAGGAACATGTACCTGAGAGGGTCATAAATGTCAACGGTGGGACATACCGGTTATCACAGATTGAACAATACTAGCATGCTGACCTGATACAGTACTGCATGATAAAAAAAGGCCAGATTTGTCTACCAATCGATATAGCCATACCAAAGGATTCAAGTGTTAGCACAAAAGAAACTGGCAACTAAGAAAGTACGAGGATCTGGAGAATGAGGTCAGCAAAAATGAGGACAAATATTGTGCCAGTTATAATTGGAGCATTACGAACAATTAAGAAGGGATTAGATAGGAACCTACAGTTGCTCCCAGGTTGCCCCTCAACATAGAGCTACTGAATATCATGATATTGAGCACTGCATACGTAATTTGTGAAGGTAATGGTTGTGGTGGTGAGCATGAGGATGAATGCAGCAGCAGCGGTGACAGTAATGACAACAAAATGTCAACCGTCATCATTATCATTGTCATTGTCATCATCATCATTTCTTTGTAATTGGATTGATGGCTAAAAGCTTGGCAATTTTGTGTTTGAGGAATACCTCCCAGGACTTCAAATTTATGTCTCAAAAAGAGGTCATGTGGTAACTGTAAGCAAACTGTGCCATTCAAATCACTCTCAGCAGTCAGCAGGAATGAGATCATGTGGTAATACATGTGACCTAACCAGTGTGTGTGTTATTCTGTCTATTGTTCCAGGAAGTCAAAGTCCAAAAACTGCTTTGTATAAAACTGCTGTATATAAAATTAACAGGAGCTCCATCTTGTCTGAACCACCATGTTTGTCATGTTATAAGTGGTAGATACTGCAGTGGTTGAGATAATTCGTCAGGTGCCATATCTTGCTAACACAGCATTTGCTACCCTATATTTGTAGGAACTTCTTGGTTTGTTTTTGGGAGTAGAGGAGTTCGTATATTTATTGTGTGTAATTGTAAATAAACTGTGTGTGTGTGTGTGTGTGTGTGTGTGTGTGTGTGTGTGTGTGTGTGAGAGAGAGAGAGAGAGAGAGAGAGAGAGAGAGAGAGAGAGAGAGCATGCATGCATGCATGTGCCTGTAACTCCTCTTTGTAATATTCAGTGAATATTGTTGTGTTGATTATGCCAGGTGTTAGAATGTCTCCAGATGAATAAACCAGGACTCACAGGTGAATGTCATCGGGCAATTTTCAATGTGGAGAAGCAAGAACTGCAGGATAGCTCTGGGGATTACACACTTCTGACAACATGCAGACGTATGATACGCCAGTTCTGCCATGAGGAGGACCAGTCACAAGCTCTTGCATGTCTGAAGGTAAGTGATTACATTGCACTCTCAGTTGGAAGAGTGCCGCAAGTTTATCTGAGATCAAAAGTACATGGTATCATATTTCACAGCCTTTTCAGGTACTTGTACTTTTCACATTGAGGACTTCAAACTTATACAAGTGAAACTTTTTACTATGACACAGTGTTCTGTAAATATGTACCTTTTTAATTTCACTTTTAACTGTCTGTTTTGTTAGATATGTTCCTTCAAATCACTATCACAGTACACAAACTCTGTTACAGCATTCCTTTTGTCACTTCCATGTTTTGGTTACAACTGACCATTCTCAGGGAGAGCATTCCATCAACCTATGGATATACTTTGAACAATCTGTATTACAGTACAGTTGCGTTTTGTGTGACAGAGGGGTTCCTGAAGACCTGCCATAATTCAAGGCTAACTTTCCCGCATTTATGAATGTGAAGTGGGGGGGTTGCATTTCCAGAGCACATAAATCTACCACTAGTGTAGCAAATGTTTGTATTTAAATGGACTTTTCAGCTCAATATAAAGAAATAAACCATAAAAGTATATTTAATGACACTTGTATTAACCCTTTAAAGACTAACGTCCACTATAGTAGCATCACGTAGTAATGCCAGAAATGCCAACGTCTGCTCTAGTAGACCATCATTTGGCAATGCTGACAGCCCTATCTTTCTGTCTGACTGCACAATGTCTCAACACTGTATCACTCATGAAAGCAGTCCTGTGTCATATTTGTGTGTAAGCACTCAGTCAGCTAAGAAAGAGACCCTAATTAGCCATGAATGCAAAAGTGTCATAAGTCTTGAAAGTGTACTGTGCAGTTAGTTGCATCATGCATTTAGTAAATGGACTGGAATGTTTTGGTAATAAAACTTTTGGGGTATTCTGCTAACAGGCAGCTGAGTAACAGTTCTTAGGTTGGTTAAGGGAACATTATACCTGATCTATGCATTATACCACCAAGCAGCTTGCAGAATTTTGACTTCATTCAGTAGAGATTTTGCTGTTTGTGGGTTAGCTGTATTGAAGTTTTGTTGACAGTGCAATGTGGCGATGTTTTGTGTGCGAAAAGAGCTTGTGTGTCGTCTCGAAATGAAAGACAATAAATTGTAATGGATTTGGACAGCGACGAGGATAAATATCGGGCAACATGAGTCGGAGGACGAAGAGGAGTCATGCTCACCTTCTACCCAACGTGAGGTGACAGAAGTAGAAATGTTTTCGTTTTTGGCTCTGACATTATAGATGGGACATACAGTTCAAGACAGACTGGAGGACTACTGGGTGAAAATGGAACAGCTTGGCATTGCATTCTATGGACAAACGATGGCACGTGCTAGGTATTGTCACATACTACGCTTTCTACATTTCACGGGCAATAATAGGAATGGAGTTAACAGGACAGATGACAGACTGTGGAAAATACGAGACTTGTTTGAAATTATAAGGACGAACTTTTCAAAATTTTACAACCCTTCGGAACATTTGGCAGTAGATGAAGTCATTGTGAAATTCAAGGGAAGGGTATTATTCAAACAGTACATCCC
>Ga0123355_10013929_pt1 | contig 12537 bp, 12 predicted proteins | sample TergutEmb28metaG_3_FD_89872 | JGI IMG/M metagenome (GOLD analysis project Ga0123355, IMG submission 89872) | Embiratermes neotenicus P1 segment gut microbial communities from Petit-Saut dam, French Guiana - Emb289 P1 | ecosystem: Host-associated > Arthropoda: Insects > Digestive system > Gut ...
AATAACTCAACAAATAAGTCGCAAGCTCCTGAGGATGGATGTATTAACATCCGAAACATGTTGAGCATTAAATAAAGAAATAATAAAGCAAGTGACATCAAGTTGGTCTCTCTTTACTCAAGTTGTTTATAGGTGCTGTCAAACACAACAATAGATTTCATTTTGCCTTATTTTTTTAATGGCGACATGTTTTGGTCCTCCTGACCATCATATGTCCACCTTACAGAAACTTACGGTACATGCAATGCAATCGTGTCTTATGGGATCCCATAATACTTACAATTATATTAAAATATAATGATGAAAACTAGATAATGAGAAACTTCATAATGCATGCTGTTCACTAGCTATTGTTAACGTCATAAGATGCAGAAGGATGAGGTGAATGGCCCGTGTATAAAATGTTAATTGGAAACCCTGGTGGGGGTAGACCACTTATGGAATGTGGGTATTAGCTAGAAGTTAAAAGTAAAATTGATTTTAAATAAATTATATGGAGGATGAGTAATATTTTAAATGAAGGTACAGTGTTTGCTAACAGACAGTTTCGAGCTTGGTAGTAAAAAATGCGGCTCTGTAAAACAAATGGAGTTCTGACCAGCTGACCGTTGGTTTTTCAAGGATGATCCTGATACATGAAATGGAAATTAATTAATTAATTAACAGAATTTCAATTTCAGACCAGAGACAATTAATTACCAAAATAAAATCCTACACAGCCACACAACTACTCAATGTTAAGCATTTTTAATGTTTTACATATATTTTAATATAATTGCAAGTATTATGGAATCCAATACTACATGATGGCATTGCACGTACCTTAAGTTTCTGTAAGATGGCCAGATAATGGTCAGAGGGACTGAAACATGTCGCCATTAAAATAAGGAAAAATTAAATATACTGTTGTGTTTGATGGCAACTATAAACAACTTGTTTGTTTTGTAACATTCAATCTGTAAGAAAGTATTTAACTCATTTGATCTGACTACAAGAGATAAATAATGAGTACTGCAAATTCAACTGTTATACATGAAACTCATATGAGAATGATCTGTGTGAAGGTGTTAAGAGGCCATTACAACAGTCCCCATGAAAGTGGAGTCACACAGCCCCTTGACACACCAGAGGATGCATCCCCTCCAAAAAGAAATACCCGTGCTGCTAGCAGAACCAATGTACCACTGCAGCCTTGACATCTTTCTCCAATTCAAATCAATGACTCTTTAGTACTTCAGCAGTGAATGATCCAGACATTACCAACAATGCACACTTCTATTGTGGAGCTTTGCATTCCTTCACATTACAATCAACAGAAAGTGTACACCTACCGGCATGCTCATGAGAGGCTGTCATCACACTGTACAGTGTTGATCAGTCTGTCCAGGATATGCTGTGCTCCATGTGCTACAAGGTGTTAAGCCATCCATCATACAGCCTACATATTTAACTGTCATTCAGGTAACCGTGCATCGTGATAAATTCTTATAATAAAACCAACGAAATGCACTAATTTCTCAAATTTATTTTTGGAATAAAACTCCACATGTTTCGGACAGTTCCTCTGTCCATCATCAGGAATTTTTCACTGTACACACACCAATGGCATATGTCATAAAAGGACCAGAGATTTGGGATGGGTGAAGACAAAGTCAGTGGTGGTGCAGGAATTCTGGCAGATCTCCAAGTCCTTTGTGGCGGGATCCACTGGCGATATAGAATGCATTTTTTATTGCTCCACTGCGTGTCGTAGAGTGAATGACACCACTGCTGCATAACAACGGATGATGCCACCTATACCCCAGTGTCTGGGCCAGCAATAAAAAAATACTCTCTGTATATCTAAGTAATATCTGTCCCAGTGCCACTGGGGACCATTTTTAACAGACTCTATGCCTCTGCCTAGAGCAAAGAACAAACGGGTTTCATTCGAACAAGCGTCATTATAATAACCAAACACCATAAATTTGTCAAATTATTCTTTTGTGCAGGCTACCACAAATTTAAAGTGCAGTTACGAGGCTTATTCAGAAAGTAAGTACTGTTTCGATGTAAAAAAATCGAGTAAGGTTTCGTATAAAATTTGATTGTTATTAGATTCTACATTCTTCAAACTATTTTTCCACATATTCACCGCCATTATTGAGGCACTTATTGTAGCCAGGCACAAGTTTTTGTATACCCTCCTCATAGAATGCGGCCGCCTGCGATGTTAGCCACTACTGACAATGTCATAGAGTACAGTCCTTGAAATCTGAGGAAAATGGAGGGACAGATCAGAAATTGTGAAATGTCTGTCGTCACGCACTCTTTCTTTGACCTTACGCACCAAATCATCATTCATCAAACATGGATGCCCACTTCGCGCCTCATCGTGCACGTTCTCTCGTCCTTCACTGAACATCCGAACCCATTTCCTAACCATGCCATCACTCATCGCATTGTCACCATACACTTGACAGAACTGGTGATGAATCTCACTTGGTAGCACATTCCTAGCCTTCAAAAAATGAATTACAGACCGTATTTCACAGTCGGCGACCCCTTCAATTGTCTTAAATATGTTTAACGCACAGGAACAAACATAAAAATAACATAAATTTCAAGAAATGGCGTCTGTGGCTTCTCAAATGATAGAGGATGTCACTGCACATGTCCAAAGTGACAGTCTCGAGGATGCGCGAGAGATATGCGCAAACAGTACTTACTTTCCGAATAACCTACTTATTAGCATGGTTTTATTCCAAGTATCTTAACAATAAAAATTTAATGCATGTACCTAAATATGTTATTACAAATTTGCCATTCATAGGGCTGTGCATCGTAATATTATTTCTATAGTAAAACCATCTAGATGCACCAGTGTATCAAATTTGCTTATTTGAGAATGACACTCTACATGTTTCAGATGGTCTTTCTGTCCATCATCAGGTGTTCAAGACTGCACATACAGCAACAGGCATATGTTAAACAGATACTGCTGTCTGCTTGCTGGCAGACAGTAGTATCTGTTTGACATATGCCTGTTACTGTATGTCATCATCATCATAAACATCAAGAATTGGACCCTTTCATCCGTTCCATCTCCAGAATTACAGCTGCTCGCGCCAACGATTCTTCGGTCTTCCAACTGTTCTCCTTCCTTGTGGTCTGTAGTAGTATGATTTCAAAGGGATTCGGTTTTTTGGCATTCTTTGCAAGTGTGAAAGCCAGTTCCGTCTGTATTCATCTATCTTGTCTGGTATGCCTGTAATCCGTGGTTCGCGGCGTATGTAGTCATTTGTTTTGTGGTCATAAAGGGTGTAGCCTGCCAGAGGTCTCAGTAACTTAATTTCTGCCGCTTCAATTCCTCGTCTTTGTAAGGCTGTTAGAGTCCAATTTTCTGACCCATATAAAAATGTAGGTAAAACTAGTGTGTTGTATATTTTCAAAATAGTTTCCGTTCTCACTTTCTTAGTGAGAACGGAAACTATTTTGAAAATATACTGTATGTACAGTATTGAACTCCTGATGATGGCAGGAAAGACCGTCTGAAACATGTAGAGTGTCATTTTAAAATAAACAAATTTGATACACTGGTGCATCTAGTTGGTTTTACTATAGAAATAATGTTATTACAAATTCTAATAATTCCACATAAGCATCATAAGTTGAAACCAAAAATTAAACTGCAGGAAAGCTGAACTGTTTCAGCATATCACAATAACACGATGCTATAATGTATTCTATTAACATAAGATTGGAAATGTTTAAAAGCTAAGAATATAACTGCTTCAATGTGGACTAATCACTTTGCCACTTTTAAGTCATAAGAAAATGGGTTAGCTAAGTTGCATCAAAACAGACATCTTTCAGTCATTACATGCAGTTCTAAGTACTAAATACATAACAATGGCACTTTCCTGCCAAAGGCAAATATAGATCTTCCACAATTTGACATTCTTTGTTAACTTCACAACCACAATCACAGTAAAATATACAACAGTAAATCCTGATACCTGTCCATCAATTACTATAACATACATCACTACGTACTCTTTCGTTTAACTCATTCATCTAGAGATGTCACTTGGTACTTTAAGTTTAGTAATTTTTTCTCACTTTTTGTCAAAAGTATTGCAATATATGAGCAACACACACTAGCTTTGGTATTCCAAGAGTAGCTTGTCTGTGCTTGGGAAACAGCTGATTTAAAATGACAGAGTTTAACGGAGCATCGTAAAAAACAGCACTGTGCATTCTCACACCAATCATTTGCTACTTGTCCAAAAGGTATCAGGTGTGCAGAGTGACAACAAGATGAGTATCGACACTACAAGAACAGATTTCAGACGCACAGAAGGTAAGACATGATACCAACATCAAAGCATGTGTCTACGCAGACTTAAAATGCCTGAAACCGAGTGCAGATGGAGATATGGTGCAGATATAAATTTATACCAAGGAATCTGTCCTTCAGGACTATGATGTAGAGTCACATTCCAGAAAAATGGAATCATTAAGCAAAATAAATGCCCTTTGGAGAATTAAAAATATTAACGATACTAAAAGCTCTGGTAAAGTATACTTTCTCTATGGTACTTTCATAAAACCAATTTTTTGAAGGACCAGGAAATTCCATCAGAAGAAGGTCTACAGTTAATTATGATGATAGAAGTTCTCTAGAACAACCACAAAGTACAAGTTATATACTGTGTCATTAAAATACTTTTGAGAAAAGGATTATAATTGACTGTTCTAAAGTTAAATGACATCAGATTATGACAGTCTTGTGTTTTAGAATTAAATGAAAAGAATATACACAAGTTTAGACATGTCTGTCACAGCCATTCCATATGTGACATACACCATACTTTTCTGAATTTGATTTTGCCAAGTTTTCTCCTCCACAGCAATCATTGTAATTCCAAATTTAACATCATCTGCATAATATGACAAGTTACTGATTCAGAAGTTTTACCTGCCATGGAATTTAGCATGTACTGTATCAGTAGTAACAAAAAATATCCCTTATTTTTCTTTGTGGATCCATTTGAATTGCAGTGTGCTTATTCTGCAGTGCACACAGCCAAATATGAGCTGATCACCATCCCACATGAGATGCACTCAGAATCTGTTTTCAACATCGATACTGTCTCAAACATGTTTCCTTACTTTCCTATCTAAAATGATCATGTAAGTGGTAACAGGCCAGTGCAAGAGTGCAAGATTTTTATGAAGCGAGATCAATTACATTTAAAATACACCAAATGTAGTGCATCAAGCATGGAATGAATGGTCTGTAAACACTCAAAATCTGTCACTATTGGTTCTTGTGAGTAAAAAATAGAATTTCTTGAGCATAGCAGACAAAACTAGTGCTCACTAGTAACCACTAGAAATCAATGCTGCTGTTGGCAAAAATCCCAAATTGAATGCAGAAGAGACAGTTTACTGCTCTAGCCAATAAAAGTTACTTCTTACCAAATCTCTCTTAGTTAAACTCTTTCTGACATATAAAAGTTATAACCAATCAATGCACAACACAATTTCTCTCCCCTTTACTGCCCTTTATCATACTCTTCATAGTCACAGTGTACCTCTGTATACACACGGTATATTCCCATCATCAATTAAATACCCCTGATCCTCCAGCTGGGGCAGGAGAATGCAATTCTATTATAACATCTTCAGTTCAGCCCCCAAAGTCAAAATGTGCAGTCAAAAGCCAGCAGTGATCATACTATAGATGTTTATACAAACACTTCTGAACCACTTTGCTTCCTCCTCCCCCCAACATTATAAGTGCAAGGATAATTACCAACATGCACTTTTCAATCACTGTGATGCCTTGAAAAGTATTCACCTCATGAAATTTGCATAATGTGATCCTACTGTCTATAAGGTCTTGTTGTGCAGCAAGGCAACTGGAAAAAAGCATGTTGCACAGAAGATTGAGCATCTATGGCGGACCAATGAACTTCAAAATATCTTTACATTACCAACATGTGTCCACAAGATGCATGAAAGGCTTTACGCAGTGTGTCCACTGCTGCTTGTGTGAATCACAATGCCTCTCACCATCAGTGACAACACAGTACTTGTGACTACTTCACAGCGATGCTGATAAATATAACAGTTTTATAGAATATGACACCATGTTGATTGGTAATTTGCTACTGAACTTTCAGATGAGCTTGGTGGCTCTGTCTTCATTCTTTCTTGGTTACCGTTAAGAAGGCAGCAGTGAGTTACTCCAAAAAACAGGCAGTAAATTACCAATCTACAGGGTGTCGTAACCGGAAGACTGTGTTCTCCAGCACAATGCCTGTCAGCAGCCATGACAATTCACAATACTGTAAGAGTTGCACATGTTGTAACAAGACAGCCTGAGTCAAGGAACTTGGAAAGTCATGATGTTAATCAATGTGTTAATAATACTTTACAAACTGTACTGCACAGCTGAATGCAGCACACAAACTAAAGAATAGAGTAGTGCGCTCTGATGTGCACAAAGTAACACAAAGCTGAGCCCACCACTTCACTGTCAAACCTAAAGAGAGAACCAACATGTTCTCCTAAAAAGTTGAAACTATTTTCATTACACTCAGATGATAACACAATATACAGTTATCATTGTGATACCATAAAATACTGTCAAAACATGTGTTAAGTTGGTAAATGCTTCTACAGTTTCTCCACGCTGCATTTAAATAAAAATACTGCATGGAAATTGAGTACAATGACCAAATGAAATGCATTATAATCTACAATTAGTACTGGGCTACCCCACTCAGAAGCAAAAGCTGCTGGTAATCAGAGTGACTAAATTCCACATGCAGTTTCACTGCACCACTGTTAGCATCTGATGATGAAGCACCAAATAACATCACATTTCAATTTAGGTCCAGATGCTTAGTGTAGAGAAATGCCCTGAATCCACGAACTCAGGTCACTAGTACCCGCACACTCCATAACAAGTTCCTGTGGAGAGTCAGACCTTAAAAGTATCTGTGCTGCACTACGACCAGTGAGATACGCTGCATGTACTGTGGAGTAGAAGCTGCTGTGGGTATGTTCGCCAGCGAACAGCACAACCGGCTGTAAATGTACAAAGAATGGTAGTGCAAACAACAAAATTCACTGCATGACAAACCTGACCACAGAAATCCATGCAGTGAAATTCAGTGCTGGAAATTTTTGCCTCAATTTGGCACAAGTCTATGCCAGGTCACAAATTCATTCCCTGAATTCCTTCTTTACAGTCTCTTGCATTCTCACAACAATAGTCAACAGCATGTTTCATGTAAACATAAACCCAGAAAGTTACTGTTCTATATATCTTAATAATTAACAGAAAGAACGTTAATCTTAGCATTAGATATGCTTCACAAACTGTTAAAGGATCCCGACAAAAGTATATGGTTATATTTGTGACTGAAAGGTTGGGCGCTGTCGGTCATCTAAGCCTACAAAGCCCATAAAGATTTGAAGGTTGGATTCAGCCCCTGACAGGATGAGGGTTTTTTCATTTTTAGCCTAAGATGACCTATAACATCCAAAATTTCAGTAACAATTCTAAGTATAACCATGTTTACCTAGGTGAAGAAAAAGAAACCAACAAGATGCAACTAATCTGGTGTTTATTACTAAACATCTATCTCATCATGTTTCGGGCATTATTATGCTCATCTTCCGGAGAACAAGATTGTGTATAACTGCGTATGGTGTTCAGCACTGGTTGTGCTGGCTGCGGTTGTGTGGAGTTGGGCTGCCAGCTGTGTGCACTGTGTGAAGGTTCCTGTTCGACTAGTCGAACAGGAACCTTCACACACAACTACAGTCAGCACAACCAGTGCAGAACACCATACACAGTTATACACAATCTTGTTCTCCTGAAGATGAGCATAATGATGCTGGAAACATGATGAGATAGATGTTTAGTAATAAATACCAGATTAGTTGCATCTTGTTGGTTTTTTTCTCCTCACCCTACGTTCATGATTCACGGTCACAAAAACCTAAAACATGTTTACCTGCTTGCATTACTTGTACTGGCAGGTTGATTGGTTAATGAGCTCAACTTACTGAATTATACTTGTACAAAAAAAGGAAATGAACATGCAACTTACCTTCTTCTGCTGTGGATTGGCATACAGTGGCTGCGCTATACGCTCTATGTCAATCTGACTAGCCCCAACAGCCATCGCAGTGTATGAACCTCTTGTATATGGCTGTGTATGCCAGCTTGTACTTCATGTAAACATAAACAGACAGCTGTATTAGTGGCTGTAAGTTCTGCTCCTGTTTGTGTTCTGTTGTAGCCTCCTGCTACCATCCCTGTGACGTCAACTTCTGGAAGTCTGTTCATCAGCAATTCACAATCAACAATGGAAATATCATATGATAACAAGTGAAATAATGTAAAAAAAACTTTTTAATGTGAATTTCTTAAAAAAAAAATTCAAAAATTAATTTGCACTAGACTACCACACACCCCCAAATAAGTAATACTGTATATTCTCGAATCTAATCCGCACTCAAATCTAATCCGCACTAGTTTTTGCCGATTTCTTAAACGAAAAAAAGTTAGTTCACGGTTCTAATCCGCACCTGTCCTTCAACCGCCCCTTGCATACAAGGCAGACTGATTAAATAATACTGGATGTTACCAATGCTTTAACTGTTATCCGACTAACGCGCAGTGCGTGAAGTGGCCATTTAACTGCTGCCAGTAGTACAAACGCACCACAGCTGATGATAGTGACTGGGTGACGGATAACGATTCAGTTATGAGCAATGACAGCGAGTCTGATGAATAATAAATTATAAATATAATATATTATATAATATTATAAATAATAAATAAAATAATAAATTAATGTATTGTATTGTTCTTACAGCATGCACAGCGGCTCTATCATTTTTCCAAAATCCAGCTCATGACCGCGAATCTAATCCGCACGCGATTCTAATCCGCATCTGATTTTTTAGCCCTCTGAAACTGTAAAAAGGGTGCGGATTAGATTCGAGAATATATGGTAATAACTTGTAGCCATAAAAATGTCTTCAAACAACCTACTTTATTACATCTAGAGTAATTTTCGTACTAGTTCTGAACATGTTCAGTATTTACAATAACACACAAAGCAATAACAAAATTGGAAAAGGCATAACCCTTATGCACACCGCATTTGCACTTTAATATGGCATCAACTGCAGACTGATTTTTGGAAAGGCTTCTTCCAGTACGTTAACAAACCTGGATATTTAGCAATTAATCCAACCTATCTAGTCACAAAGATGGCATATTTGTTGCTGTGAGATGAAAATGCCCTCTCTCTCATACATGTTCAGTCTGAGTGCCACAGAGTTTTCTGTAATGTATACAACCATAACAACAGAAATAAAAAAAGCAATTCTGAAATAGATTTGCATGTGCATAAAATACTTTATCAAAGAAACTGGGTTAAATGACACAAATGAAAGCCAATAAATATTTTTAACTTGCCACATTAAAGTCACATTTTTCAGCGTAATCCATGGAGCAAAGTACTTCTTAAGAAGCTAAAGGAACAATAAGCCAGTTGAGCAAATGATTTTGCACCTTACTTAAATCAAAGGATATAATCATGTCTAAAAGATCTCCGACTCTATCCATGTGCTTCACCACATAAATTCAGTGCACACACAAAGCCATTCTTAGTTTCATTCTCCCTCAAGGCCTTGGTCAACAACATGGTCTATTCCTCTCTGGTTTCCCAACCAAAATGTTATATGAATTCCTCACCTCTCCTGTGGGTGCCATGTGACACTAGACAAAATTTCAGAAGTAGAATAATCAGCAGTATGCCATTAGAAGATGAAGGCATGTAACATGCATAAAAGGGAAAGAAGAAAAATGGACACAAAATTTTAATTGAAAAAATCAAAGCAAAACAGTCACCTAATAGACACAGTCATAGTTAGGAAGCTACGATACATTTTGAAGAAAATAGGAAGAAAGAGTGAGGCTGAATTTGTCTGGTGTGGGATACGGTTTGGTGGCAAGTTCTTATGATCATGTTAATCAATTCAGTTTGCCACAGACAGGAGTCACTTCCCATCATTAGCTGCTGACTGTCAGCTTCTCAAACACATCTATGCTCCATGAAGTCAGCAAGTCAAAAAGTTGGACTCAGTATCTATGGCAAGCTATTCACATGAAATTTATGGCATGTCCCTCTGTTATAGTAACCATAATATGTAACTGGTTGACTTACCATACGCAGAGTTTTGGTTTCGGTACAAAGGGATCACTAAGGAACTTCCTGAGGATATTCGTGCACGTATCAGCCACCACGTCATAGGTCAATGTCTCCATGTATTCAGCTTCCCGCCCTGAGACCCAGCCAAGCAACAATGTCTCTGATATTTTGGTGAATGAATAGATCTTGCGGTACCAGGTCTTACTTAGATCATCTGGAAGCACTACAAAAAGGAATCAATGAGAAAGCAGAACCACAGTGTCTAGAGACTGCTGTGGTGTGGGATGTAAAGCCATGTAGTTCAGTAGATAGGAACAAACCTAACTGAGGAATATGATGCTTTCATCTTAAAGGTATAAAAGTGATTTTAATCTATCCTGAAGAAGGAAGCATTAGATTTCTCTGAGACATTGCTATCAGCTTAAATACATGATGTCACATTTCTGAAGATAGCCAGCCATCTTTATAGTCAGTGCCATAGCAGCTCAGATTGCATACACAGAATTTGCTTTCCCATTACATGTTATGAATTTTCACAATGTTTACAGAATGAACACAAACATGACAGACCATGTCTGTCTGTTTGTTCGTCCAGCTGCATGCTTGAAGTCGAAAACTGCTGGGTGGATTTGGATGAAATACGTGTTATGACAACAGTGGAGACCATTCCCACATGCACTTTATTATTTCCTATGTTCAGTAATGGAGCGCACATTAACTTGTATGGAAGTATTAGCAGCATCACTACTGAAACTCTAAAGGCAGAGGCAGTTAAGTTTCTCACAACATTAATATCCACCATACTACATATTGCAACAACCCACAACACCACAATATGAATCTTCACTATCGCAAAAACCTCATATCTCATTTTCTGATTATGCATCATTCCACTACATTACATGAATCTGTCCATCAAAAACACAACACAAAATAATACTTACTTACTTACTCCATGGTGCAGTCCTTCTTGAGAAGCAAACTGGTTTGCAGCTAGTCAAGAAATTTCCCGCATTTCACGGAACCCGAAGGTTCATTACTGCACTCACAAGCGTCCGCCACCTGTCTCTATCCTGGGCCACCCCAATCCAGTCCATATACCCACATCCCACCTCCTGGAGATCCGTCCTATTATTATCCACCCATCTATGCCTAGCTCTCCCCAGTGGTCTCTTTCCCTCCAGTTTCCCCACCAAGACCCTATACACCCCTCTCTCCTCACCCATACTCACCACATGCCCAGCCCATCTCATTCTTCTCGATTTTATCACCCGCACAACACAAAATAATTTTAATCATAATTACTTCTGTCCAACACATTTTGGTCTACGCACATTACAAACACACTCATGCTACTAAAGTTTTCACCTATCAGCAATCTCACCGAATTTTATCCAATTAAATGTAGTTATCTAGCTACAACACCTGGCACCCATGCATTTCTTAAAATAGTTCTTATTCTTAGTGGCTTTAGCAAATGTGCTTGAACTGGGCATTTCAGCTAAAGGTTATGCAAATTGTCTAAAACTTAAAAGGTAAGATTTCTCATATGTTACACTTCAACAGCATGTGTATGTGTGTGTAACATGCCTTGCAAATGATCTTAGGACCAAACATGTTGGGAAGAAATAATCATAATTAATGTCTTTTATGTTCTATTTTATATGGATTATGCATTGACCAACTCAGATCTAATACTTACATTGTTGTAGAACCAGATATGCTATGGGGTCATATAATATTCTTTATTAAGTTACTGATATAAAAATGTGATACATTGTAAACTTTGTCAAGCATGTGTTCTGCTGTCACTGCAGTCATTCCCAGTCAGAAACACTGATTCAATTCCTAGGGGTTATACAGCAATGAATGTTGGTAAGAACATGTGTGACCCTCCCAAAATGAAAGTTATTACTATCTATGCAGTTGATTGTTGTATGTCCTCATTTTAGCCATGCAGTATAAACGTATGAGGGTTGCTCAGATAGTTGTTGTTGTTGTTGTCTAATGGCAGATCCTGGATTTATTCCATTAATCTTCTGGCATCCCAATACAGCTTTGGTAATTCTTTAGAAGTATGGTCCAGTTTTGGGCACACAAAGAGGTGATCTTTGTCCATTACTGTGTTCTTCAGTTTGCATATTGTGCAGTAGTTATAGCTGATGATTTTGATGCGGTGGAGGTGTGGTGCGAGACAGTCGTGACCTGTGTTGAGCCGGAAATTTGTGACTGCTTGTTTTCTGGGTTTGTTTTTGTTGTTTTCCCATGTAGTTTTAATGTTTTGCCACTGTGTCTTGTTGGATGAAGCAAT
>Ga0123355_10013930_pt1 | contig 12536 bp, 14 predicted proteins | sample TergutEmb28metaG_3_FD_89872 | JGI IMG/M metagenome (GOLD analysis project Ga0123355, IMG submission 89872) | Embiratermes neotenicus P1 segment gut microbial communities from Petit-Saut dam, French Guiana - Emb289 P1 | ecosystem: Host-associated > Arthropoda: Insects > Digestive system > Gut ...
CCCCTTAATTTGAATTATCGGAGAGCGAACCCATGAACGGTGCTGGTCTGTTTCAAAATTAAGAAGCCCTGTTTTGTTCCCGAATTTCAGCACGGCAACCGTTTGCGCTTTTTCCGCAATCGTTTCTTTTGTTGGTTCGCCCTCGCGAGTATAGCCACAAACCACGCTTACAGGAAAAGATGTAGCCGTTATTTCTGCATTTTCAAATCCTATGCCAAGAAATCGCCGAATTAATGCTATTGCATGGAATCCGTGGGTAAATGAAACTTGTGCATGTTGGATAAGCCCAAGCTTGCCTGTTTCTAAAAATGCAGACCGCGCCAAATGCATGGGCTGGAAGGGATATTGTTCGGCTATTTGAACCTTTGCCCCTGCTGGCAAAGATTTATGAAAGCGGGTAAGTTCGTCCAAATTTGCCGCTGGAGGAGTTTCCAACAATACAGGAATGTTTCTGTTTAGCAAATTTAAGGTAACGTCTACATTTACGGAAGCATTCACAGACACAACGATAAAATCGGGCGTAGCCACAGACAATAATTCATCTGCCGTTTCGTAACATTTGACATCAAAATTTTGATTGAATAATGCCGCCTTTTCTTTGTTTCGGGTTACAACGCCGATAATTTCAAAGCGTTCGGGGAGTAGCTTCGCCACTCGCAGAAAAAATTCTGACCGCCAACCACTACCATATAAACCAAACTTGATTTTCATAACATCACCGTCCTTATTTTCTTTATTGTACCTACTATTCAGAAAAATTTCTATAACGTGTATGACGAAAACTTAGAAGTATGATATACTTGCCCAATTCAAAATACAAGGTGGAATCAAAATGCTAACAGACATCAACCCCGAGCAGAGAATGGAAAAGAAAGAATATAAGGAAGAATTACGCCCACTGGAAGATAAGCTTACGTACTTGCAACAGAAGGTTCGTGAAGCAGGCCTGCGCGTGATAGTTGTATTTGAAGGGTGGGGAGCGTCGGGGAAAGGAACGCATATATCACGTTTGGTAAACCCGTTAGACCCTCGTTATTTTGATGTGCGCACTACTGGCAAACTTACGGAAGACAAGCAAATGCGTCCGTTCCTTTGGAGTTTTTGGACGTATCTGCCATCGGCTGGGCAAATTGTAATTATGGATAAAAGTTGGCACAGGTTAATTCTGCCCGAAATGCGTGAAGCATGGGGGCTATCCAATATGGAAGCACATGGATTTTACTTCGATGTAAACGCCTTTGAGCGGCAATTGGCAGACGATAATTACTTAATCATCAAGTTATTTTTGCATATAAGCAAGGATGAACAAAGCCGTCGATTTAAGGCATTGGAGAAGGACACGTCCACGGCATGGCGGTTAAACGAGCAAAACCGCGAACAAAATAAAAACTACGACCACAACTTGCGTCTGTACGAAAAAATGTTAAAAATGACCAACACAGAAGCCAATCCGTGGCATGTAATAGAAGCAGATGACAGCCGTTATGGCACATGCAAAATGTTGAGAATCATAACAGATACTATCGAAAGCCGTTTAAATGTCGCGCCACCCCCAGAAACTAGAATCGAAGTGGCGGAGAAGAAGGAAAAAATTCCGCGCACATTAAATAGCATATCGCCAGACGAAACTATAGGGCAAGCCGAATACCGCGAAGCAATCGAGCATTACCAGCACCGAATGAGAATGCTTTCAAATAAAATGTACGCACAGCGTAGGTCGGCAGCAATCGTATACGAAGGCTGGGACGCGGCAGGAAAAGGCGGAAACATCAAACGCCTAACCTCCGAAATGGATCCGCGTTGTTACGCGGTAGTGCCTGTTGGGCCGCCGCGTGGTTATGAATTTTCGCGACATTATTTGTGGCGATTCATGGTGAAAATGCCTAAGGACGGGCATACAACAATTTTCGACCGCTCGTGGTATGGACGGGTTCTTGTCGAACGTGTGGACGAAATCACGCCTGTTGATATATGGCAGCGTGCTTATCGCGAAATAAATGAGTTTGAGCAACACTTGGTTGGGCATGGTATGGTTATGCTAAAATTCTGGTTGCATATCGACAAAGACGAGCAATTACGCCGCTTTGAAAGCCGTCAAAGCGACCCATTAAAGCATCACAAAATCACAGAAGACGATTGGCGCAACCGCGAAAAATGGGATTTATATGAATCCGCCGTAGACGAAATGCTAATGCGAACCCATACGCCGCATTCCCCGTGGATAATTGTGGAATCAAACAGCAAAAAATACGCCCGCATAAAAGTATTGCAAACCGTAACCGACGCGCTAGAGGACGCGCTAAGATAACCGCCATGGCAGAGAAAAAACGAACTCCGAAAAAGGAAAATCCCCACACCAAGCACCGCACAAGAACACGCAATCGGTATCGGCGTGGAGGGCTAGAGGGCTTCGCAGACCACGAAGTTATAGAATTTTTGCTATATTACGTATATGTGCAACGTGATACCAATGAAATTGCGCATAATATGCTGAATAAATTCGGCTCGTTGCATAATCTTTTCGAGACTGATGTCGAAGAGCTTATGTCAACTTTAAATTGCACAGAAAATATCGCGGTTCTGCTGAATTTAATTCCCGCGCTTGCAAACCGATATTTCCGAAGCAAGTGGAGCGCGGGATTAATTTTAGATGATGTAGAAATCGCTGGGCAATTCGCAATAGACCTATTTGTTGGCAAAACAATGGAATTGTTTTATGTGCTGTGCCTAGACAAAAGGCATCGGCTAATTCACGCCGCATTAATATCAGAAGGCACGGTGGACGAAGTTGCTGTTTACTCTCGCAAAATTGCGCATGAAGCCTTAAAGCATAAGGCCAATTACGTTATTCTTACACATAATCACCCCAGTGGTACGCTTCGCCCTTCTCGTGGCGACCTCGAATCCACCAAGCACATTGTCGAGGGTATGAAATTTATTGACATAGATGTTCTCGACCATATCATTGTAGCTGGTGATACGTATTACTCCTTTGACGCTCGTGGTCAGTACGTGCGTGGTTATTAGGACGTGTTACCACTACGCAAACAGCACGCCCTAATTATGCAAAATGCCTATCTTTTAATTTCACAAAGACAAACGCTTTATCATGTGTTATAATTCAACGCAGTTATAAAAAAAATTTGTTGGAGGAGGAGTCACCATGGAAAAGAAAAAACTCAAAAAGTCTTCAAACAAGGTTTTAGCTGGAGTATGCGCAGGTATTGCCGAACACTTCGACATTAACCCTCTAATCGTTCGCATTGTCACTTGCGTACTTTTGGGCTTGGGTGTAACTTGCTACATTATCATGTTCTTCGTTATGGCAAACCCAGATGGCACAGGCGGCGTTGATGTTGATGTCAAGAATGACGACGACGCAAGCAATGGTTCAAACCCCAACGACGCATCAGAGTAACTCGTACTTACACATACAAAAAAACTGTCGCTAATAATCGACAGTTTTTTTGTGCCGCAGGATTGCGCGAAGTGTACAGTTTCTGAGGCTTCTTATCTTGCGATACTTGTTGTGTGAATAAGAAATGCACTTGCATAATCTACCAAAAAATGGTACATTCAAATGACAACACATAGGGAGGATTAAACCATGTCAAAAAATGTTAAAACTATGCGTTTTGATGAGGATTCTTTCGATTTAACAGAGCATAAAAAAGCGGCAGACGCATCCACTCGGAAAAAAGCCCGTGTAAAACGCGTTCGCCGCCAATTGAAATATGGCAAAATTATTATTGCAGTGCTTACGATTATATTGTTTTTCGTGCTGTTTTTTATTGCGGCAGAACTTGGGCTTATGAATTTCCGCTAAACTAAAACCTAGCCGAAATGGCTTCGAGACGTATGCGTAGCACACCAACACATGTAAGCGGCGAAAAGCGGCTATGCCGCCCGCCCGCTCGCTATACTTCTACTAGGATTGGGAATATCATTGGGTTTCGCTTTGTGGCTTGCCAAATGTATTCGCGTAGGTCTTCTTTTACACGATTTCTTATATACTGCCTGTCGGCGGTATTTTTTTGTTCCAACTCGTATAGGGTGTCGGCTACTATGGCTTTTGCGTTGTTGATTAGGTCGTCGGATTCGCGAACGAAAACAAACCCGCGTGAAATTATATCGGGGCCAGATACGGTTTGGCAGTAGCCATCAGCCATACTTATTCCTACGGCGGCGATGATTAGCCCGTCTTCGGAAAGATGCTTGCGGTCGCGAAGAACTACATTACCCACGTCACCAACGCCTAGCCCGTCTACTAGCAGTTGCCCAGATGGTACTGTTCCGTTCATTTTGGCATCGGTATTGGTGATTTCTAGCACTTCGCCAATGTCGGCAATGAAAATGTTTTCCTTTTTCATGCCCATGGAAATTGCTAAATCTTTGTGATGGGTCAAATGCCTAAACTCGCCGTGAATTGGCATGAAATACTGCGGTTTTACAAGTGCATGAATCATTTTAAGTTCTTCCTGTTTAGCGTGACCTGAAACGTGAACGTCCATCAAGCCTTCATAGATGACTTCCGCGCCTTGTTTCATAAGGTCGTTGATTACGCGGGACACCAACTTTTCGTTGCCTGGGATTGGCGAAGCCGAGATGATTACCTTATCGCTGGGCGTGATGGTTACTTGTCTATGGTCGGAAGCCGCCATTCGGGAAAGAGCCGCCATTGGCTCGCCTTGGCTACCCGTTGTGATAATAACCAACTGATTAGGCGTGTAGTTACGAAGCTCCGAGACTTCAACAATCACCCCTGTGGGCGCGTGAAGATACCCTAATTCCGTAGCAGTTTTAACGGCATTCACCATACTGCGCCCCATAAAAAGCACCTTGCGCCTATGCTGTACCGCCGAATTAAGAACCTGCTGAATCCTATCAATATGCGAGGAAAACATAGCAACAATAAGCCGTTGCGTGGGCGATTCCTCAAACACGCGACGGAACATATCACCAACGGTGCGCTCACTCAAAGTGTACCCACTGTATAACACATTTGTGCTTTCGCAAAGAAGCAATTTAACGCCCTTGCGACCAAGTTCACCAAAACGTTGTAGGTCAATAATATCGCCTTGAATGGGCGTGAAATCTACCTTAAAATCGCCCGTGTGAATTACTACACCAACGGGGGTTGTCACCGCAAAAGCTACTGCGTCTGCAATCGAGTGATTCACGCGCAAAAACTCAACCTTAAAGCAACCCGCGCTAACTGTTTCGCCTTGAGGCACGGAAACTAAATCCGTTTGGTTAAGCAATCCATGTTCGCGTAGTTTGTTGCTTACAAGCCCAAGCGTAAGTTTTGTTCCAAACAATTTTGCCTTTACTTCGCGCAAGAAATACGGCACAGAGCCGATATGGTCTTCGTGGGCGTGTGTTAGAAACAGCCCGCGGATTTTCTCCTTATTTTCCTGCAAGTAGGTAAAATCGGGAATTACCAAGTCTATTCCAAGCATTTCGTCTTGCGGAAACGCTACACCGCAATCTATTACAATTATGTCGTTGCCGTACTCTAGTACGGTCATGTTTTTCCCAACTTCGCCGTGACCGCCGAGTGAGAAAACTTTTAGTTTATTTTTTTTTGCTGGCAATTATAAATTCCTCTCAAATTAACTCGTCGTAGTCGTCCTTGAACATCTCGAATACACGCTTGTAATTTGCGTGTCCTTCTTCGATTTGTTCGATTTCAAATTCTTCCTCGTCATCTTCTGCTGCTTCGCATCTTAGAAAAATTACCTCGTCCGTTACGGTGTCAACGGCTAACAGATATATTTCGCCTGCGTCTTCTTTGCTAGACCTTATTAATAACGGGCGTTCTTCGCCGTTTTCGTCTGTTAGCACCAGACCTGCGTCATCGTTGTCAAAATCGTTGTCCATATTTTTTTCCAAACTCTCCTTTCCATGGATATTGATGTAATCCAAATACCCTTGCAAAATATATATTGCCGCCATTTCGTCAACATGCTGCTTGTACTTTTTGCGACTGCCTTCAAACCCTCGTGACACCGCACGCGTGCTTAATCGCTCGTCCCAAAGAGTAACGCTGACCGACTTAACATACCTCTCAAGTTTTTCTTTGAACGCCAAAGTAGCCTCGCAACGCGTGGATTCTTCGCCGTCCATTTTTTTGGGGTATCCAAGTACAACATGACTTATTTCGTGTTCTCGAATTATAACCTTGAGTTCCTTCAAGCAGGGACGCAACGCAACAGCATCTTTACGACGAAGCGTTCTAACGCCCGTAGCAACACGCCCATTAAGCGATACCGCCACTCCTATGGTTTTATCGCCATAATCCAAGCCCATGTATTTACACATCACTACACCACAACAATCTAAAATTTCTGGCAAGACGAACACCAACCACAGTATCTGGCTTCGAGACGAAAACTAAAAGCTCGCACTACATATCGTTGGCATTAAATAACGTCGCGGAGAAATTCTCTTACCATTTCTTCCAAAAGTTCGTCCCTTTCCAATCTTCCAATGAGTGCGCGGGCGTTGTTGTGGCTTGTGATGTATGTAGGGTCGCCCGATAAAATGTACCCAACAATTTGTGTAATTGGATTGTAACCCTTGTCCTTTAACGCGTAGTAAACTTCTTCCAAGTTAGCGCGTACTTCCTCGGCGGCTACGCGCTGATAAGAACTGATTTTTTGGGTTTCTTCTCTCATAATGATACTCTCCTCATTGTAAATTTCCTGTCAGATATTCCGCTGTACAGGTCGTGATTTTTATTTTCGTTAAAATGTTTGTCAAGTTTTGTTGAGATTCTACTTGCACGCGACAATAGTTTTCGCTGTTGCCTACAAAAATCCCAGTTGATGTTTCTTGCTCGAATAGGACGTTTAACGTTTTGCCAACTTGCGCTTCTAAGAATTGCGATTGAAGTTGAGCCGCAAGTTCGCGCATGATTTTCCCACGCGTAGATTTTACAACCTGCGGAACTTGCGAAGGAAATTCCGCCGCTGGTGTGCCTTCTCGTGGCGAAAATTCAAACACATGGATTTTTGCGAATTTCATTTTACGTATGAAAGCAAGACTTTCTTCAAAATCTGAATCGCTTTCGCTTGGAAAACCTACAATTATATCAGTGGTTAGGGCTATGTTGGGGCGTAGGCATCGTAGAGATTCTGCGGCTTTTGCGTATTCTGCTGTGGTGTATCGGCGGTTCATTCTTTGTAACGTGGCATCACAACCGCTTTGCAACGATAAATGAAAATGGTCGCATAAGGCGGGGGATTCCGCTACCGCGCTTAAAAAATCGTCATTTACTGCCCATGGGTCTATACTGCTTAACCGCAGACGTTCCAAGTTGGGCAAAGCTGTAACACGTCGAATCAACGAAGCAAGATTATCCGTATCATGTCCATACGAGGCGACTTGTATACCCGTGAGAACAATTTCCAGCGCGCCCGCATTTACTAAGGATTCCGATTCAGAAATAATTTCCGCAACCGAACGGGAAGACATTTCCCCGCGAACATGCGGTACTATGCAATACGAACAAAATCTATCACACCCGTCTTGAATTTTTATGAAAGCACGGGTTTTGTTTCCACTAGCAATGTTTGCCATTTCAAAACGCACAGACGAACTTTGCACTTTATCAGCATCGGTGAAAAACAAGGGCAACGCCGCAATAAAATCATCGGGCTTACGTGCATCAAAGATGAAGTCAACACCCTCTGGCGAAACTGGCTTCGAGACGTGTTTGTGGCCTGTACTATCCCTTGCCGGCGTTGCCTGCGGCGCAAGCCGCCGCCGCCGCGCCATGCAACCGCACATTGCTACAAAGGTATTTTGCTTCTTTGCGCGGCGAATCATTTGCCGCGATTTTTTATCACTTACATGCGTTACGGTGCAGGTGTTTATTACAAAAACATCTACTGCTTGTTCAAAATCTCGCGTGTGAAAAGCATCATGCCCCAATTCGCGAAGTGCCGCAATTAGCGTATCTGCGTCGCATTGATTTACTTTGCAACCCAGAGTATACACGGCAATTGTTAATTTTCTCATATCCCTAGTATTTCGCGAAGTTGCTCTTTTATTGTTTCTGGTTCTTGCGGAACTTTGCTTGATGTTGCAAATATTAAGGCTTCGCCTTTTTTGCATTGTAATTTCCCAAGATATTCTAACGCGCTTTTTTTGTATTTTTCCACTGGAACACTTGCCGTTAGCAATAAATTTACTGTAGTTTTTTTCAAGTCAGAGTTTTCCAAGAAATATCTGGGCGGCCCTACCATTTGCCCTCCCCATATTGGCGCGCATAAATAAATTTCTTCGGGCAGGTTTTGTAATTTTGCCATATTTGTAACTGGATAACTTTTTGCAGAAAAGGCCAAACTAAGAGCCTTTAGCATAAATCCTATTTTGCCCTTATTGTTTAATTCCGATTCAAGTTCCAAAACTTCCTGCCCTAGAACTTCCCCAAGCAATTCCGCGAAAACTTTTGTCTTTTTTCCGCGACTGTAGTAAAGTACCATTGGATTCCTCCGTTGTGATAAATTCTAAGGCATTTTCACAATATTAACACTCTATGACAAAAAAGAAAAGGGGTTTAATAATGTTAGTTCAAATTATTTTGCTGATTTTGGGATTTATCTTACTAATCAAAGGTGCGGATATTTTTGTAAACTCCTGCGTGGGAATAGCCAAAAAATTAAAAATTCCAAGTTTTATTATCGCGCTAACAATAGTAGCAATGGGAACTAGCGCACCCGAATTTGTGATTACTGTAACCGCGTCCATTAATGGCCACAACGCCCTTGCTTTAGGAAATATCGTAGGGGCTAATATTTTTAACTTAATGTTTATTATTGGACTGTGCGCAATTATAAAAACCATACCCGTCAAAGTGAACGAAGTTTCAAAAGATTTTTTACTTTCTATTGCGGCAGCGGCGTTTTTGCTCGCGCTGAAATTTTTGGGCGGAGATTATATTCCGCGCTTTGGAAGTTTGATTTTAGTGGTGGCGTTTGGGGTATATCTCTTCTTGTTAATTAGAAAGGCTATCAAGGCAAAAGATGGAAATGCCATTGATGAAGCCGATTCTTCGGACGCTTTGGATTCTTCATCTTCTGCGCCAAAACTTCGACCTATGCCGCTGTTGATTCTTTTTGCGGTTTTTGGTTGCGCACTTATTATTGCTGGTGGGCATCTCACCGTTGAAAGTGCTACGCAAATTGCCACAACTATGGGAATCTCCGAACGTGTAATTGGGCTTACCGTTATTGCAATTGGTACTTCCCTTCCAGAATTGATTATCTCTTTAGTAGCTTGCAAAAAAGGCGAAAATGAATTTGCGCTGGGTAATATCATTGGCTCGAATATTTTTAATATCATGTTTGTATTGGGTGTCGCGGGACTAATTAGCCCTCTGGCCATTGAAGGTGGCTTGATTTTTGATACTATTTTCCTTGTTGTTGGTAGCATTATTGCATTGATTTTCGTTTATTCACGCAAACGCATTACTCGTATCGAAGGGATTATTATGGTCGCGCTGTATTTGGGGTATATGGCGTTTGCAATTTTTCAATAAGGCGTTAGGAATTTAGACTAAGGCGTGTTGCCTTACATTCGCTAAATTTCTTGCGATAGATACTTTTTGACCTCCTTTTCGATGCGGGCTTTTGTTGCCCAAATAGGCTTTTTCAAAACAGTGACAGTTATGTACTCTGCGTTTACTGTGTATTCGCCTTCAAAACCCCAGCCCGAACCTTGCCCGTGGTTTATATCACCACTCCAAGAAATATCATGTTTTTCAGCATCAGTCTTTGCTTTTATGTACAGTGCGTGTAAATCCTTTGGTGTAGGGATTTTAATTGTGATAACCATTTTCGCTCTCCTAACGAAATAATGGACACACAATACCAAATCACAAGTGCGAAAATTGTTATTTTACGCAACGAAAAGGTTTACGACATTAAAAAAACCTTGGGGGTGTTGGCGCGGGAAGCGTTGATTTACCACTTGCCGCGCCATTGTGAACAGCGTCCCCAGAGGTCTTTCTTTTTCTTTTACGATTGTTTAACCTCTTGTTTTACGAATTTTTTATACAGCAGGAATACACCTAGGGCTGGTATTGCTAGTAAGGTTACTGGTAGTATTATGGAGGCTATTAGTATTGCGAAGCCCTCTAATATTGTTAGAGTGAAGTTGGCTGAATTTCCGAATGCGGCGGATAGGCTTTCGCCGAAAGTGTCTTCGGGTGGGGTTTCTGGTACGTAGGGGATGTATTCTTCTTCTTCGTAGTCTTCTATTTCTACTACCTCGCGCAGAGTTACCCTTATTGTGGAGAAGGACGCTAGTTGGTCTATTTCGGTCATACGACGACGATACCGGTCTACTCTTATGCGTAGATCGGATAGTTCACGCTCTAGGGCTATGATGTCGCGTAGGTTTGTTGCCGCGTCGCGCATTGCTTGAACGCGTCGTTCTTCCTCTTCGCGAATGCTTAAACGGCTTTGTAGGTCTAGGAACATCATGGTTACGTCTTCGCTTACCGTGGTGAATCGTCGGATTTGACCTAGTTCCGTTATGTCGCGGTTTGTTGTATCGAAACGGTCTACAGGTACGCGTATTACATAATCTGCATACCAGAAAGTTCTGTCGTATCCGCGTCTGGACGCTTGACGTTGTCCTGCGGTTTCTATAAAGCCGCCGTTTAGTGCGACCAGTCGCTCTAGCGCGTTTACGGTTTCTTCAAAATATAGAGTGTCCACGGCAATATCCGCATTGCGAATTACCCGCCGTTCCACTGCCGCTGGTAGTGGCAATTCTGGCGTTTCCCATGCAGTTGCTTCGGGCGCGGGGAGTGATGCCGTTGGCGGAGGTGGCTCCCACGCGCTATCTTCGTCCATCATGTCAACCGCATAATCAAAGTCCCAAGAATCCCAGCTTTCATCAAAGGTAGGGGCGGATTGAGCGGGTTCAGGAAGTAACCCACCTTCACTTAGTAGACCACCACCACCATCTAAAGGTATAAATTCTGAGGAGGGTGTGCCAGATATAACCGACGCATCCCCATCACTACACGCCGCAATAAGCAACATTACAGCGGCCAAAATCAAAACAACTGTACTATTCCTCGTGAGTTTTTTCAGTTTCATCAACGTCACCGCCTTTAGAAATTTTTTGTTTCCTTGATAATTTTCTACGAATAAACAACACCAAGCCACCACCAATTATTGACAAAGAAATCAACGGAACGCTAACATGTGCCAATATTAGCAACATCATCTGCAAAAACGCAAGCGTTACCCGCGCAGAATTTAAGAAAGCATTTCCGATTCTTTGTAAGCTGCCTTCTTCGTCTTCTTCGGATTCATACGCTGGCTCTGGTTCTGGCTTGTATTCGTACTCTTCCTCTGGAGGAATCGTGGTGATTGTAATGTTAATTCGTGTAGTTCCAAGCTCTGCATTCAAATGATTGATTCTGCCCCTAAGCATTTCTATTTCCGCAATAAGATTCACAAGCCTGCTTTCGATAATACGAAAATCCGTCAATGTTTCTGCTTCAAGAAGTAACGCTGTTAAATTTCGCTCTTCCTCGCTCCGAATCCTAAACTCCGACTGCAAGCCGTTAAACTGTGCAAATTCACTTCGCGCATGTGAACTGGTTGCCGTAACTTCGCCCAACCCACGCAGAATATTCAATGTTGTTGTCAACTCGTGGTTCTCAACAACTCGTTCCATGCGCCCATTCCCCGCCTGAATATTCATTTCACTGTGCAAATCAATTCCAGGCATGGTTAAAATTCGCGGCAACGCGCTTTCTAGGCATTCAACAGCCACGTCGATTCTGTACGTGCGAATTAAAAATCTTTCCGTCGCAGCATAGGCATTCGTAGCAAAAGCTACGCAGCATACCAAAAATACCGACAGCCCAATAAGTAATCGCATAGCACTAATCCCCTTCCTTTTTCCAGATTTATATTACCTCATAAATATAAACCACACAAAAAAGAAAATATTACAGTTATGTATCATTTTTTTTAAAAAATTAAAGACATGTTTTTTCTTTATTTATTTGCGAAGTCCACATAGCTTTTTGTAACTCTCCTCATTTTACCCATCTCTCGTTTTAGGTCGCTTAAATACATAAAGATACTTAAAACCGCTGTTGAAAACTTTGTTTGAATGCGAAGTAAGACCAACTAACTCCCAACCATCATTGCCAAGCTTATCCAACATACCGATTACAGTCTTAGGCAACCCACTACTAACCTCTGAGCCACTTTCAAATATCCAAATTTCTCGACCGTCGTGGTCTTCACAATTGTAAAGTTGCCCATGCTCGAATTTCATGTCTCAAACCCCTTTATAGGAAGGAGTACAATTCCATCCCGCCTCAATTATATATACAAGAAACGCCGTATCCTATAGATACGGCGTAACCTTAACCACTGAATACAGAGAAAGAACGAAGCAATCAAGTGCATAAGTGTTTATGCGCGGCTTGAGCCAACTGGTCAAGCCCTCGACCTATTAGTACGGGTCAACTGAACACGTTACCGTGCGTACATCTCCCG
>Ga0123355_10013931_pt1 | contig 12536 bp, 8 predicted proteins | sample TergutEmb28metaG_3_FD_89872 | JGI IMG/M metagenome (GOLD analysis project Ga0123355, IMG submission 89872) | Embiratermes neotenicus P1 segment gut microbial communities from Petit-Saut dam, French Guiana - Emb289 P1 | ecosystem: Host-associated > Arthropoda: Insects > Digestive system > Gut ...
GAAACTGCTTCTCTCTCGTATCTTGTTTTCTCATAGTAAATGCACCTTGATTTTTCGCTTGTTACCATACTAAACGCCATGTCTTGTCTCACTGTGGCACTTGCTTTGGGAATTTACGGAAATAATGAAAATGCCCGTTTAGGCATAAAAATAGCCCAGAGCATATCATAGTTACTCTAGGCTATCAGATTTTATTTATGAAATGTAATTATCTTGATACTGGAACTACAATGTACGTTGCGTTACGGTCACGTATACGAATTAAATAATCGCCATCGCCGTCAAATATCGCAAAAATATAGCCCTGCTGCGATTCACCTGGTAACAGTTCTGTACCAATGGCGGCAGGCGGATCCATTTCATGTTCACTGTCGCGTCTCATTCCCCAAATAATTTGTTCATCAACGCTGAAGATGTCATGTCCATCCATCACCTGGCCGTTTGGGCCATATACAGAAAGTGAGGTAAAAAGCCAAGCAACGCCATCATGGCGACCAGCCTGATCTGGTGCACCGGTGCGCGTTAGCGTAGCGGGTATGATAAGAATTCCCGCTTCCTCAATCTCACTTGCACGCTCCCGAACGCCATCTCTCATATCAAGGAAAGCAGCTGGACTCTCAGAAATAGGGGACACAACCCTTGCGCCTTCATGGACAACAAGCTCCCAACTACCCCAAAGGTCGATAATATCGCCGACAGAGTAAAAAGAACTAGGGATTTCTCTTGCGTGTCCGCTTATTGTGTTGCTATCTGGTGATATTTCGTTTTGCGTTGTCGGTGGCTCTTGCGCTCCCTGTGTAGGGGTATCTACTATATCTTCATTGCCGCCACAAGCTGTTAAAGCAAACATGGCAAACACCAGCAATCCTATAACCAACAATCTTCTCATGAATCAAACACTCTCCTAACGTTTTTGTAAAACACATACGCAGATAGTTGTATCACAAAATTATGAGCAAATCCATACAGAAATTTTGCTCTGTATTCTGTTTTATTGAGCAAACTTTGGGGATTTACGAAAGTCATTATTGACATATATTTGTTTATGCGGTACGATAGCTTCAATGTAAATAGTTTCGAAACCGTTGAAGCGGAGATAACAGCAATATATGCGCGCACAGAGAGTCCGGGTAGCTGAGAGCCGGGTCGAAATGCAGGTTGCTAAATGGACCGCTGAGGGCATGGTCAAAGGCAAGACAGCCGAGTATTCCATGACGTGAGGGCATACGTAAGTTGCCGGGGGTATGTTTGTATCTCGCAAAGTGTACGGCTTTGGGGTCGTAAATCAAGGTGGCACCGCGGATAGTACAATTATTCGTCCTTGATAAAGCATTTTTTGCTTTGTCGAGGATTTTTATTTGCCCCAAAGGAGGTTTTGCAATATGCAAGCATCACGCATAGGAAGCGTTGTCATGACGTTGATAGCAATCATTATTATAGCATTGCGGCCTTTTGATGATTTGGATAACCCTGCCCACATTATGCTTGCGGGTATCATAATCGCGCTGTGTATTTGGATTTTTAAGCCGCTTAAACTCACTTATGCCATAGGTGGTTTAGTTCTTGCTCTGTTTGGATTGCTTGTTGAACTTCCACCTGCTGTCATTTTTTCTGGGTTTACACAAACCGCTTTGTGGACGTTAATCCCGGCGTTTTTCTTCGGATATACGTTGCAAAAAACCGGATTGGGCCGCAGAATTGCGATGGCAGTTATTAAGGTATGCAAACCAACATACACATCGCTTATCTTTGCATGGGTTCCAATTGGCATCGTATTGGCTATTCTGACACCAGCAACAACCGTTCGCGTTGCAATAATGCTCCCCATCGCCGTTCAATGCTGCGAACTGTTTAACCTAAAAAAGGAATCAAAGGGCAATTCTCTTATAATCTTATCTGCATTTGCAATGGCATTAATCCCCGGTTCTGGCTGGCTTACAGGTGTTATTTGGGGGCCGTTTATACAAGGGCAAATGGCTAATGCCGGCATAACAGTTACGTTTGGAGATTGGATTGGGGTCTTGCTAGTCCCCGTGATAATAGCAACGGTACTTTTGGTCGCTGGTGGTTTGGTATTGCTAAAGCCCGAAGATAAGCTCTCAAGGGAAGTAATTGAGGCTATAAAAAAACAGCCTATAGATAGAATGGGAAGGGACGAAGTTATTTCTGCCATTATCCTTATTGCGGTGTTTGGGCTATCGCTAACAAGCAGCCTGCACGGTCTTTCAACCGCTATTATTTGCATTGCTGCAATGCTATGCTTCTTTATATTCGGAGTGTTGGAAACCAAAGACTTTAACTCTGCAGCTAACTGGAATCTAGTTGTTTTCATTGCCATGGCGTTCAGCCTTGGGCCGATATTCAACATTACAGGTATATCTGATTGGCTTTCTGGGATAGTCGTTCCCGCTCTCGAACCTATTGCAGGTAATCCTTGGCTATTTGTATTTGTTGTCACGATATTTATGTTTCTATGGAGCTTAGTCGATGTTGCCATGTTTCTACCAACAATTTCGATTATGTCGCCTATACTTCCCAGAATACAAGAAGCGTATCAAATAAGTCCGTTAATTTGGATTGCTATATTTATTCTAGCAGGTAATGCATTCTTCCTAGCGTATCAAAATATGTGGGCAGTAATGAGCCGTTCAATAGCTGAGGACAGAGCATGGACTAATGCGCACCAGGGAAAATACGGAGTACTATACTTTGCGGCTTGTTTGCTTGCCTTGTTTGTAGCCATACCAATGTGGATAAATGCAGGATTGTTCGGTTAATAGACCTTACGACCACCCCATTAATGCGCATGGAAATGCCCCATAACTCCGTACATTCCTCAAAAAGTCGAATAAAATCCAAAATTATTGGAGGAAATATTATGATAAGAGAAGCTATACTGTCCCTGTCTAAAAAACAAGATCTGACATATGAAACTGCCGAAGCCGTTATGCACGAAATTATGAGCGGCGAGGCTACGCCTGTTCAAATGAGTGCGTACCTTACGGCGTTGAGCCTAAAAGGCGAGACTATAGACGAAATTACGGGGTCGGCTTTTGGTATGCGCTCACACTGTATTCGTCTTTTACATGACGCAAACGCACTGGAAATCGTTGGCACAGGTGGAGACCACGCCAATACATTCAATATATCCACTGCTGCCGCAATTATCACAGCTGCTGCGGGTATTCCTGTAGCAAAACACGGAAACCGTAGCGCGTCAAGCAAATGCGGTGCTGCCGATGTGCTTGAGGCCCTTGGCGTAAATATTAATATTCTACCCGAAAAAAGTGCAGAGCTGCTTGAGAATATAGGGATATGCTTCATGTTCGCGCAAAATTACCATATAGCTATGAAGTTTGTCGCGCCTATCCGCCGAGAGCTGGGCATACGAACAGTTTTTAATATTATTGGACCGCTCACAAACCCTGCCGGGGCAAAAATGGAGTTGATGGGCGTATATGACAGAGCCTTGGTTGAACCACTGGCACAGGTTATGTGCAACCTTGGCGTTAAGAGCGCAATGGTGGTACATGGCGAGGATGGGATTGATGAAATATCCCTTAGTGCGCCCACGTTTGTTTGCGAGGTAAAGGACGGATGGGTTCGTTCATATACTATCACGCCTGAACAGTTTGGGTTTGAGCGGTGTAAAATGCAAGATTTGCAGGGTGGTACACCACTGGAAAATGCCAAAATACTCAGAGCTCTTCTAAACGGGGAAAAAGGTGCCAAAAGGAATGCGGCTATACTCAACGCTGCTGCAGCTATGTTTGTAACCGGGAGGTATGACTCAATTGGGACGGCTGTTAAAGTTGCTAATGATGTTGTTGATAGCGGAAAAGCATTACAGAAACTTGATGATTTTATCCATTTTTCAAACGAAGGACAGGGGGTGTAGCATTGAACATTCTGGACAAGATAGCTAATCACACAATGGAACGTGTCAACATACAAAAAAAAAATCTCTCGCTTGAAGAAATAATGGAGATGACATGTTCAGATACAGAGAATGATTTTAGGTTCGAAAGAGCATTGCGGTTAGACGATATAGCTTTCATTTGCGAAATAAAGAGAGCATCCCCATCAAAGGGAGTTATTGCGGAAAACTTCCCATACATCGATATTGCCAAAGATTATGAAATAGCGGGGGCGGCGGCAATCTCTGTTTTAACCGAGCCGCTTTGGTTCAAAGGTGATGACCGTTATCTGCGGGAAATTGCGGATACGGTAAAAATTCCACTTCTCCGCAAAGATTTTACTGTTGACAGCTATATGATATACGAAGCAAAACTACTAGGAGCGAGTGCAGTTTTGTTGATCTGCGCCATATTGGATAGTGATACTCTGGCCGAATATATTAATGTTGCCCACAGCATCGGACTTTCTGCCCTTGTGGAAGTCCATAACGAAGAGGAAATTGACATGGCGTTATCTGCGGGTGCAAGGGTTATAGGGGTCAACAACCGAAACCTAAAAACATTTGAAGTAGATGTTTCCTTAAGTGAGCGTTTGCGAAAGTTAGTACCACCAAATGTTATATTTGTGTCGGAGAGTGGTATCAACTCGCCAGACGATATTGCAAAACTGAGGAGAGTTGGGGCGGATGCAGTTCTTATTGGGGAGAGTATAATGCGAAGAACCGATAAAAAAGCGGAAATTAACCGACTGCGAGGGTATGAGTGTGGCAAAAATTAAGATATGCGGGCTAACCCGCGCTTGCGATATAGACAGTGTAAATATTGAAAACCCTGACTATATCGGGTTTGTATTCGCAGAAAGCAAGCGGAGGCTAACTCCTACGCAAGCCGCAGAACTAAAACAATTGCTATCGCCTAATATTGCCACTGTTGGGGTATTTGCAAATGACTCAGTTTCGAATATTTTATCTCTGGTACAGAACGGGGTTATCGACATTATCCAACTTCATGGTATTGAAAACGAAGATTATATTCAACAATTAAAGCAACTGACACAAAAACCAATTATTAAGGCAATAAGCGTTGAGGCTAAGGGTGACGTGCAAAAATGGTCGCAAACGGCGGCAGATTATCTTCTGTTGGACCACAAAGGAGGCGGTACGGGACAGCATTTTGATTGGGGGCTGATAGGTGAAACCACAAAACCATATTTTTTGGCTGGTGGGCTTGATCCAAAAAATGTAGCAGCAGCAATTATAGAAACCACGCCTTTTGCCGTGGATGTAAGCAGCGGTGTGGAAACTAATGGGGTTAAAGACCCCGCGAAAATAAAAGATTTTATACGGAGGGCAAAAAATGACTAACAAAAAGGGTAGATTTGGGCAATATGGAGGGCAATATGTTCCAGAAACTCTGATGAACAACTTGAATGAGCTTGAAGAAGCGTACCTGCACTACAAGAGCGACCCTGGCTTTCAAAAGGAGTTGCTTAGCTTATTGCAAAATTACGCAGGTAGGCCGTCTTTATTGTATTTTGCAGAAAAAATGACTGCCGACCTTGGCGGCGCGAAAATTTACTTAAAACGCGAAGACCTAAACCACACCGGATCTCACAAAATCAACAACGTGCTGGGACAAGTCTTGCTTGCAAAAAAAATGGGTAAGACACGCGTGATTGCCGAAACTGGCGCAGGGCAACATGGTGTCGCTACCGCTACCGCCGCAACGCTCATGGGTTTAGAGTGTGAAATATTTATGGGTAAGGAGGATACCGAAAGACAAGCATTAAATGTGTTTAGGATGCAGCTGTTGGGTGCGAAAGTTAATACAGTAACAAGCGGTACGATGACGCTTAAAGACGCGGTTAATGAAACAATGCGCGAATGGGTGTCGCGCATTGACGATACTCACTATGTCCTTGGCTCGGTTATGGGGCCACACCCATTTCCTACAATGGTACGGGATTTTCAAAAAATCATTGGCCAAGAAGTAAGAGAGCAGCTAATGCAGGTTGAAGGACAGCTTCCAGATGTGGTAATTGCATGTATAGGCGGGGGAAGCAACGCCATAGGTGCATTCTATGATTTTATTGATGAGCCATCTGTAAGGCTTATCGGCTGCGAAGCTGCAGGGCTAGGCATAGATACGCCACAAAATGCCGCAACCTTAACCCTAGGCACAGTCGGCATCTTTCACGGGATGAAGTCATATTTTTGCCAAGATGAGTATGGACAAATCGCGCCGGTACACTCTATCTCTGCAGGGCTTGACTATCCCGGCATAGGTCCCGAACATGCTCATCTATCTGACATTAACCGTTCCGAATACGTGGCTATTACAGATGCGGAAGCGGTAGAAGCATTTGAATACCTGTCACATGTAGAGGGCATTATACCCGCTATCGAAAGTGCACATGCAATTGCTTATACAAAAAAGATTGCAGGAACGATGAGCAAAGACAAAATAATCGTTGTAAACCTTTCGGGCAGGGGTGACAAAGACGTTGCCTCAATTGCTAGATACAAGGGGGTAAGTATAGATGAATAAAATAGCGAAAGCCTTCGAGAATAAAAAAGCGTTTATCGTGTTTATTACCGGTGGTGACCCAGATATAGAAACTACCGAAAAACTTATTATCGCTATGGCGGAATCTGGTGCGGATATTATAGAAATTGGAATACCGTTCTCAGACCCTGTTGCAGAGGGTATTGTTATACAAGAGGCAGACGAGCGTGCGCTGGCAAATGGTTGTACTGTAGACAAGCTGTTTGACATGGTTAAAAGAGTCCGTGAAAAGGTAGACATCCCGTTATTATTTATGAGCTATATAAATCCAATTTTTGTTTATGGCAAAGAGTCATTTATGGCAAAATGTAAAGACTGCGGAATTGATGGAGTAATAGTACCTGACTTGCCTTTTGAAGAGAAAGATGAGCTGTCTGCCGAATGCGCAAAATACGGCATTACACAAATTTTTCTAATTGCGCCAACTTCGCATGATAGGATCGAAACAATTGCCAACAAATCTGAAGGGTTTATTTACTGCGTATCATCCCTTGGTGTTACAGGGGTACGCAACCAAATAAATACAAATATACTCGATATGATAAAACGGGTAAAGAATGTTTCGTCAACTCCATGCGCAATTGGGTTTGGTATATCGACCCCAGAGCAAGCGCAAAACATGGCTACAGTGTCTGACGGGGTGATTGTTGGCAGTGCAATTGTTAAAATTGTTGCAGAACATGGTAGAAACAGCGTAGAGCCAGTAAAGCATTTTGTAAAAAAAATATGTGATGCACTAAACAGATATAGCAATTAAACTGGAAAACCGTCCAGTTAAATTTCGCAGCCAGCACAAGCTTGCCTGCTGCACCTCCTTCATTTGACTATAATACAAAAAGAGTCCCCAGGCCAGATGGCTTGGGGACTAAACTATTAATGGGCGGTGGGGGACTCAAACCCACGACTTCCACCACGTCAAGGTGGCACTCTATCAGCTGAGTTAACCGCCCAGGCAATACACATTCTATCAACTACAGCCACGTTTGTAAAGTGTAATTTGTGTCCATACCCCAAAATCACGGCATCTAAGCGGTTTTATCCCATGTTTTGTTGTGCAGTGCGCGTGATAAATTTATGGCAAAACCACCCCGGCTGGGGTGGTTTTTGGTTAGTGTCTAGTCATTATCAGGCTCGGAGTCCTGCAATGCATCGTATGGGTCGTATAACATAAAGTCTTGCCCGCCCATAGGTGGCCGCCCTGGGTCTGATCCTATTGACCCTCGCCCCCAGCGTGCAAACAATGTCATGTTGTTGTCTGGTACTATTGACTCTTCGGTTTTTTGGATTATTGGATCGACTGTGGACTGGCCAAATCCCGTAAACCAGCCAGCAAACTGAACACCTGTCATATACGGCGTTAGGAGATGCGAGCCAAATATTGTGCCAGGCTCTGCGGTAAATGTGTGCAAACCTCCAAACTCGTCATAAATTTCTGCAGGCAGGTATTGGTAGTCGCCAAGCGGCAGCAGTGGAGCGCCTCTCATCACGCAGTTTAAGAAAATGCCACCCATAGGGTCTAGGGTTATTGTAACATGCCATACCGCACTTGCCGTAATATCACGGTCTATAACAGTGGTTGGTAAAATACGCTGCCTGTTGCCAACCTCAGGCATATAGTACCAACCGGCAAACTCGCGCCCGCTCAAAACAGGCCTTGGAAGCGAGCCAACAGGGCTGCCCTGTGGTACGGTAATGGTGCTTGTGCTTACCGTGCCGCCGCGTGGGTCTAGGGTTAGGGTAAATGGCGTAAGTGGTATGGCCTCCCACTGTGCGTGTACAGTAGTGTCGTTGTAGATTGGGGTAGCAAAGTCGAAGGCTGTGCCGCCGGTTGCTGCTGTAAACCAGCCGGTAAAGCTGTAGCCAGTACGTGTTGGGGTGTAGGGTGGCTCTGTTGCGGCTGTGCCAGCTGTGACAGTTTGTGGTGGAAAGTTTGCTTGTGGCTGGCCGCCGTGTAGGTTGAAGGTTAGGGTGAAGGTTGGCGGTAGGGGTGGCTCTATGCCTAGGATTTGCTTGATTTCGTCTAGTTGGGTCATGCAGAAATGGCTATCGCGGGCGGTGAAGTTGAAAAAGCTACCTCTGGCATTTTGTCGCATTGCCACAAGATGTTGTTCACCTAGATTAACTGTATCCGAAAAAAATGATAAAACGATCACCGTCCCTACATCTAAATCACCCTTTATTGACTCCACTACAGTAACATAGTACATATCGGTGCACATCCAATCAGATACACCACTGGTCAACCGTAATAATTGACTAATTTCTATTATCACAATATTTGGTGACTCATGTACTATATCTTCAAGTACCTCTGACCTTATAAGGTCAACAACAGGAGGGTTGTATCGCATCACGTCTTTAATGTGTGTAACTATCTGCTGCCTTGTTATGCCCTCTGCCCTAAAGTCAAACCCTTGCGAATGCAAGTATAACGGCTCGCTATACATTATACTGTTTACCGGGTTATCTAAGTCTACCATAATATTACGGACAAATGTAAAACCGTCGATGTGAGTGTTTGCATATGGCGATGTAATCCGCCGGACTGCCAGTAAATAATCCACTCCATGCTCAAACTGCAATTCACCAGGCCTATAACCAACCCAGCTATCATTCATAACACTGGCATACACATGTTCTGCATATACAAATATCCTGTCTGCCGCTTCGCCAAGCACCACATCTGTTACTACAAACTCAAACTCTACCAATGTCATTCCAAACGGTCTATGGCCTACATATTGTACTATTATGATGTCTGTAACAAACTCTGCTAAGGCCTCTTGAAACGTAAGATAATCAAAGGATGCCTCTATTATTGGAGGGCGTAATATTGGAGTAGCGTTTTCAACTTCGACAATCTCTACGGCAACTGTGTCCATAGTGTTTTCGATCCTGACAGTTTCTACAGTAACCGCATCTTCTTCAATATCTGACTGCTCATAGCGATTTCCACCACAGGCAGTTAATACTAATATAATAGCGATTAGCAACGCAATAATAGTTTTTTTCATAGTTATCTCTCCTCTCCGGCTATCTAAAACGGTCATAGATCTGTCGCAAATGTCTTATCTCCCGTGGTTGCAAGGTGTTGTGTGGTGTATTGATATGCCACATAACATAGTGGTTATTTTCATCAATTGTGGGAGGATGATTCCAAAACCCTAAGTTATGGCCTATCTCATGTGTTGTTGTTTTTTGTACACGATTTATATCATCTTGCGACCAAACTGCCTCTGTAGACCTCTCTACAACAAACATTCGGACATATGATCTGTCAATTCTGTATACTCTCCTAGGCATCCCGTACAAATGGAATGTCTCCACCAGTGTTCGTTCATGTGACTGTGGCCTTTCTGCAACTCCTGCCCAGTCAGTACCAAATATCTGACGGAAATTCTCAATATCATCCCGTGATCCCCCAAATGCACGAATCTGCGCGTTAGACTCAGATGTCCATCCAATTGGTACGTTCAGTGCAGCACTCCACGCAGCACGGGCAATTTCCACTCTGTCGCTGAATCTAAATCCTGCTGAAACTGAACCGAGGTGTCTGGAGGAAATATTTATTGTACCCGGCCAAAAGCCTACTAAATTCCCATAATTAAACCATATCATCGACTGCACCCAAAACGTCCTTACACCAACACTTCTCTGTCCCCCCACCGTTGCAGATACTTCAATCCTAAATTCATCGCTTTCAGTAAGGAGGAGTGCAGGTATCTCAAAAGACGTACCAGTTACAGGCTGGTTGTTAAGCCTAGCTACACCGGTACGGACGTGTATCAGCGATATCTGATAAGATGCTCCCGGCACTGCCTGCCATGTTACAAGCAGGTTTGCCGGCAGAACAGCCTCGCCATTTGTTGCTGGTCGCAAAATTGTCGGATTGCGCTGCCATCTTGCCCAAAACACCTGATGCCCATCTGCAATAAATCCAGCACCAATGGGGTTTCCAGCTGTTGCGTGTGTAAACCACCCAATAAACTCATAACCATTCCTGGTTGGCACAGGTAGCGCACCAACCGCCACGCCGGATATCACCCGCCGGGTTGTTTGCGCCGCACTTAGTGTACCGCCATTAGGGTTAAAGGTTATTGTCGAATACCACCTAGCAAACAGCAGTGTATGCCCAGCTCCTACTATAGTCGTATCTCTAATGGGCTCGCCACCAACAGGCCTATACGTTATGAACCAATCATCAAAACCATGGTTTGTTCTAGTAGCTATCGGCATTGTACCAAAAGGAACACCCAACTGCCTGTTATGCGTTTGCGAGATAGGCAAACCACCATTGCCAATAAATGCTACCTGAACCTGATTAGACACCGGTGTCCATACAGCCTCAAATATCCTTACTCCCATAGTTGTCATGCTAAAATTATGACCGGCCAAGAATACAGTTTCGCCATTCCTCCACCCGCCAAAGTCATAACCAGCTCGTGTCATACCCGGCTGCGGTAAGGTTACCACACCCGGTACATCTACTACCATCTCTGCCGGCGGCGATGTATGACTGTCATGTCCTGTGCTTGTAAAACGGGCTGTTGCCGTAGGTACCCATCTTGCCCAAAACGCTGTTGTAGCAGTGGTCACTGTTGTTATTGGGTGCAGCCTTGTACCGCCAGTTGCGGCACTTGTGTTGTACCAGCCCACAGGCCTGTGGTTTGCCCTTATCGCTGTCGGTAGTATGCCAAATTGTGTACCCAACTGCATGTATACTGCCGGCGAAGAGGATATTCCTCCATTGCCATTAAATGCTACACGTATCATGTTAGACGTAGGCGCCCATACAGCCTCAAACAATATCAACCCCGGGGTTTGTATACTAAACGGAGTATGAGGCGGGAATATAGTACTGCCGTTCCGCCACCCCACAAAGGCATGCCCCGGTCGTATCATACCAGACTCGTTCGGCAATATCACTAGCCATGGTACAGGTACAAGCTGGTCTGGCGGTGGGTGGCCTATTGAGTGTCCAGCGCTTGTAAACCTTAACGTTGCCAATGGTGTCCACAGTGCCCAGTACGTGGTGTTTACGTTTGGTACTGTCGTGAGGTGCGTTACCGGCCTGCCTTGCGAGTCGTGCCACCAGTCAAAGAGAAACCCCGGCCTTGTTGGGTTTGGCGGCATTGTTCCTATTTGTGTCCCGGGCTGCCTGTGTATCACCGATGACGGTGTACCTCCGCTGGCATCAAACGTTAGGGCTACGTTGTTGCTACCACCACCAGCCGCCAGCTGCGATACGTTAAAGCTACGGCTTTGGTTGCCTGCAGACACTGTTACAAACCCGGTACGCGGTTGGGTTGTTGGGTTTTGTTGTGCTGTTAGCCAAAACCCGGTTGCTGTCCGTTGTACGTCCAACCACCACGACCATGTTATATTAAATTGCGGCGCGTTGGTGGTTACTGTTATAAACCGCTGCGCACCACCACCTGCAGAAATGTGTGTCCAGTCTGATGATGGCGATATGCTTAGTGTTGTCCCGCCGCCATTTTGCCAGACATTAAAACTTCTGGTCAACCCGCATGCCGTCATTACAGTTACTGTCCCAAAACGTGTTACTGCGTGCGGGTTTGGTTGGGCCGTTAGTGTAAACGCACCCATAACTCCTGGCACCCACGCTTTGTTTAGAAACTCCGGCCAAAATACATCAATCCACACAGCATTCGACGTTACATCAATTCGTCTTTGAGCACCACCCGCCGCAGGTATATTTGTCCAGTCCGAAGACGGATTTATCGTAAGGGTTGTCGACTCTGGGGCGATAACATCTCCTCGATAGAGCGGAAAATTTTCGTTCAAGTATTTCCTTTCCACAACATTACCATACTCTATAATTGCCTGTTCATAATTTGCAAAGGTGGCCGTATACACCCGTCCGTCGTCGAGTTCGTATTCTGTCTCAAAAAACCACTCATGCACTTGCTCTTCCTCCGGCTCAAAAACCAGTATGGAGCAGTCAAGCACCGGCATACCATCGTGAAAAACCAACTCTTCCTCTGGCTCGGTCACCAGCACAGAGCAGTCAAACATAACCCAGCCATCGTCATA
>Ga0123355_10013932_pt1 | contig 12535 bp, 8 predicted proteins | sample TergutEmb28metaG_3_FD_89872 | JGI IMG/M metagenome (GOLD analysis project Ga0123355, IMG submission 89872) | Embiratermes neotenicus P1 segment gut microbial communities from Petit-Saut dam, French Guiana - Emb289 P1 | ecosystem: Host-associated > Arthropoda: Insects > Digestive system > Gut ...
ACAAGCAGCCAACAGGATCTGACTGCCTACACAGCCACGGCTCTGCAACACACCTGAAAAATACCACTAAGTCGTCAGCTCCTGAAGATGGGCACAAGGTGGCCCGAAACATGTTGAGCAACCGATAAAGGAGAAATAAATATAATACTAAGTGGCATCTAGTTGGTCTCTTAATCCACATTGAACTACGATGCACGGTCAACCATACATCAAAAGGTGTATATAAAATTGATTTCCGCCTCAGAAAAAAAAACACCGCTGTCTTTAGTCAAACCAATCTGTTAGTAATGTTTAGGAAAATAATCTGTATTAACTGTGATAATCACAGGAAACACATAAATGAACTGCGTGGTCTAAATCAGAGTGTTCCAGAGTTGCATCAGGCAGTATGCGTAGTTGAAATTGCACTTTAAACACTTCATTAAATGAGGCTGCGACCACTGCAATGGCTGCAAGGTAACGATGATAATCAGTATTATTGTGGAAAATGTGTTTCGGAAAACACATGACACAGCTTAAAATAATTTCTCTATTTTGTTGTCAAGGTGTTTATCTAGAGCCGTAGTGTAAGGGTTTTGGGAGTATTCAGTCGCAGTGGGGCCCCGATTGTCTACAGAACTTTTCATACGCCTACTGAATTTAAAAGTATTAAATACACGTTTCAGTAAAAGTTGTGCATATTCCTTTTGTGGCACTACAGACCGAATCGAGCCTATGCCACCTCATTGTTGAGTTTCTAGATTACACACACACACACACCCACCCACCCACACAACTAAACACACACACACACACACACACACACACGGTACTACTCCTCGGAACGAATGATCATTCCACCGCAGTGGTCGCTACCCACACAACACACAAGGGACAAAGGAGACAAACATCCCTGCTTTCAGTGGAATTCGAACCCACGAACCCAACAATCTAGCGACCGCAGACCTACGCCTTGGACGGCACGGCCACTGGAATCGGCAGTGCAGCACAGTATTAAGAACATTTAGACCCACAGACCTAATAACATAACAGTCCTTATAATATTTCAATACAAGTTTCGCGTTTTAACTTAAGACGTTCCGTCAGGTAACACTACCGTAACAAACCCACACGCACAGTTGCACTTTTATCTTTTAAAAGATGAACGTTGGCTCCTCAGACACCTTCTGCCAAAGACAATATCAGAATACTGTACAGAAGCTAGGCAGTGATCTTGCTGATACCAATTTGACGTCATCGTGAACTCTGAAGGGTCAGGCGTAAATTGTTATTATCTTCATATGATTTATAGGATAGAGTTCATGGATGAGGAAGAAAATCATGGCCGATTTTAAGGTTCTTTATCATTATTTCCCCGGAGGGACTGAAGGGTATCACAAAAATGAAAAGGAATTACAGCTGAACGCTGAGACTGAAAGCTAAATTAAGCTGTTCGAATAAGAGGACGGGAATTAAATATGTTCGCGAACGCCAAAATTGATAAGAATAATTCAGTTATTGTTAAAACAGGGCACAACTGGAACGAGAAACACACAGTGTTCACAAGAAGAATACGTATTCCTCTGAACCTCCGTGAGGTGCAGGTGGAAAGTGACACATACTAATAATTATCAACCTTTGGTATCTTGCGTCCCACGGGTCACACTGTCAAAATTCCGTAGTACCATACACTGAAAATAAAGTTCCCTCTTCAAAATAAAAATGAGTTTTCACAATTATGGACACTTCAATACTACACTGATTCTTCACGTGAAATCTCCAAAGCGACCGGAGGGACTCTCGGACCAACTCACTTCCACATTCAATGGCTGTCGGGCGCTAATTGGTGGGGGACTTCATAAAAATGAATAGAACTGTGCCCCCAAACTCACGTTCGAGTATTCCATCATGGAGCGAATACGGACATTTTTACATTTTATTTACGTTACCTTCAAACTCCCTCTCCCACCTGGCAAGCTGGGAAGTTCCACAGATAAAATTCGTCCAACCAAGCGAGCAACATCGTCTTTACAACCCGCTCTCGCATGTTTCAGTTCGCCCTTTTCCTCGCCCTGTTTGTCGTTGCCGCCGTCTTCGCCGCCGAACCTGAGGCCAAGAAGGACCTGAAGGGAGCCGAACAAGTGTTCTACGCTTCACCGTACGGCAGCTGGGGACTCGCCGGCTACCCCTACGCCGGCTATGCCGGCTATGCCGGCTACCCAGGCTTCTATTACCGCTGAGTGCCACATTCTGCTGTAGCCTTAAGACGTACGGATGACGACACTGCACGTCCGATTGATTAACTGACGGATAACTTAACTGTTGTCCGTTACTTCAACGATTAGGAAAGCTAACTTCAAAGCGTTAGTTCAACAACACCTTACGTGATTGGACAATTTACTTGAAAGCGGTAAATTGCAAGACAAAATTCATGGAGTTGTATTTCACTTTCTTTCTGGCTATGTTTCCACGTGGCGTTTGTATTACTAAGTGACTTCTTAAATAAATTTTGAAAAAAGAACGCACTCTGTTTTCCATTCATTATTTTTGTCCTGTTACTATTCACAGCACCCTATGTCCGAGTACACAGTATTGAAAACATCTTCTTTTACTTTACATGAAGACTTATGAACGTACGTTTATGATCCTATCTCGCTGAATTCTTTTTAGAATGAGAAATGTGTCAGACAAATGTGTACAGAAAATCAAAACACACATTTTATGTTCCATAACTTTTTTCCCGAAGAGCTTGTCGTTTATGAGATTATTTAGAAATATTGAAAAAGGCAGACAGGCCATAGATGAAAATACAATGTTGCCAGAAAAAAATGCAATTTGCATGCCGGATAACTAAGACAAGTACATGAACACACATTCGGAATATGCACTCGTAATACTTCTTGCTTTCCACTACAACAAAGGTAACACGAAAGAGCCTTAATGTTATTTTATACGTACATCACCTGTATTGTTCCTTTTAAGGAACATGCGTAAGCTAAATTTAATATTTCGCTACATACCTGACTGGAATTGGTCATGTGTTACTCCTAATTGATCAGGTTACAATGTAGCAAATATGTTAGGACGACGAACAAGTAACTGTAACCGAACCGTGGACACTCACTAAGTCACGTCTGCGTTCTGAGCTTAAAATATTAAAAGCTGGCCGCCATTAGTACTTAGGGTGAATAAAGGGGAGAAGCATATGAAGAATGCGGTCGGAAAAGATGTGCTGGGGTTTCTTGCAGACGTCTATTGGAATGTTTTAGAACTAGCAGAAAGGTCGAGTTAAAATATGTTACTTTAGCCACAACAGGCTAAAGTGTACGTCACGGCAAACAACCGTTAAGACTTTCTCGGTTATTAATTCACGCGGAGTCATGGAAATTTAAGTTACGAGTGTGCGACGCGTCACAAGACGAGATATATCGTGGACTTTGCATGGCGACCCTTCCTAAATTTGTATAAAATTAACAGTTTCTGATTGGCCTGTCAAGAATGCTATATACGCCACTCCTTGAGTTTTATTTACAAAAATGCCTTCTCATTTGTCGACAAAAGTGACAGGTAAGGGCGACAACCTCTACCATCAATGGGCACTGAAGCCAAGCCTTTGATGTCAGAACAAAATAAACAATGCCATCAAACATGTTACAACATCAAGCCGTCATCCTAGTTTTTTGGACAATCCATCCACTATGTCTAAATTAGTTTCTATGACACCTAGAGTCTATAGCTACGATACAATGGAAACTAGCCCGTAGAAAGGTCCTCGATTTCTCTTCACATGACTAGCACAAGATCACGAGATAACTTCAAAAACGCAAGAAAGATGAGCGAAGACTTGAACTATTTAGAGGAAGGCAGACCTTAAACCTGGGACGTGTAAAACTGCAAAATGTATTAAAAGAATATGCAATGAAGCGGACATAGTCTGGTTAAACGTAATTATGTGGCTTTTGAATGGAATGCCTAAATAAAACCAGAAAAACATAAATCAGTATATTCATTGACTAGACAAGATCCCATGAATGGCACTCTTAGTAATACTCGGTTATTGGGCTTTTAATTGGTTGGAGATTAAATTCTAGATTTGCGACACTAATCGCACTACATTTTTGATCACTCACTCTCACTGAATGTCTTAAATGTACAACAGAAGAGACGCTGTAAACAAGGATACAACTAGAACGACAAATTATAGGCCTAATTCACCATGAAACCTTTTTATCTGAATCATTTGAGAAGGCTGCTAACAGTAGGTTAAGCCATAATCTGCACACTAACAACATACTGGTCTCGGCAAGGTAGGGTTTCATGACGGGATACCTACTGACAATGTTGCTTTCACCGTAACGTATATTATATTCCAATCTATTTAACCAAAAAATGCATTTTTATAACATATTCCTACCATGCACTTCAGTATATCAGGAAAGTAAACCAACAAGACCGAAATATGTTGGTTTGGCAGCAAACTGGTGAATGTAATGTACGTACATTGTTGGTTTCTTTCCAAGGAATGCAGGTGGGAGCAATTTTCTGTGATGCGGCAAAAGGCTTTTGACTTAAACTATGTACGAGTAATTATATCAAAATAAGAGTAAGATAATTTATCAAGTAATGCACGGGATAAATAATAATAATAATAATAATAATAATAGTTTGACTGCGTAAATCATTAAATTCTCTTAGCTAAATTACACTTCTATGGCAATATATGAACAAGAACAAACTTGTTCAGATCTTATTTAAAAACAGCTAGGTGAAATACAATAGTCTAAAGCAACTGAGATTTCCTTTTCCAAATGGGGAACACTAAAACCCGGAGTTAAACAAGGCTCAATTCTAGGGCCTTTACTTATAACACACAGCAAAATTCCATTAATCCGACTCGCACGGGACCGGACAGTTGCGAAATTATCGAATACTCCGGACTATAGGCCAGTACCTCTAATGGGTTAAGTTTTTGCAGACAAGTTTTTGTTACTGCTCGTACACTTTGGATGCACAACTAATCACAGCAGTATTCCATTTGGATATCTCCTTTATCTGCTGCTTCCACGTCATTAGGTTGTGTTTTATGGAGTCTTCAAAGACGAATAAACGGAAGGAGTAAGAGACAAGGAGTCAGAAAATACCACAATGCGTGATGTACACTCACACACACACTCACACTCACACACTCATTAAAGAGTCGCAGTGTTTTTTCCTGTTCATTTTTCACTGCCGTTATTTACACCCATATCAATATGCATATTACTCATTTCCACTTGTACCATAGTATAAATATTTATTGAAATTGGTTTCAGGAATAATTTTGTAATTTATCTTGGTACATCCTGTATACACCGAAGGCGCAATAAAACTTAAAAAAAAACTCATTAAAGGCCTTTGCGAACATGACCCTGAGATCTTCCTGTTTCATCAATAAAGCTTTTTTATGGTAAAAGCAGAGGTTCCGGTCTTGGAAATACTCTCCTCGGGTGCCAAGTGATCAGGAATGCCGAATTTTCAGACGTCGGATTAAGGGAAATTTGCTGTAAGAGATGACCTTCCCCTGAAAACAAATCCCTTATCAGATATCACAATATTTTCTGATAACACTAATGTCATAATTTCCAGTTAAGGATTTTATGATTTCTGCACTGTGTAAAATTTAGTTCTGCCCATATGAGTAAATGTTTTGCTGCTAATAGAGTGGTGGTCCTAAATATAAATAGAGTGGTGGTCCTAAATATAAATAGAGTGGTGGTCCTAAATATAAATAGAGTGGTGGTCCTAAATATAAATAAAAAAATACAATAAAATATTAACGACCAGTTTGTCAGTGTGCATCAAGTCTTGCTTGTAAACAAAAACAAAGCTCTTTGGTTTATAGATCGATAACCGCCTAACTTGGAAGAATCATATTGATCAAATGTTTCCCAAGTTAAATGGAAAATTTTATGCAGTTAGGTCGATATTCCACTTCAGCAATACTAACACTCTCGAGTCATTTCATTTTACCTATTTTCTCGCTATAATAAAGTGTGGAATAATAACGGGGGTTATTTTTCCAGCAGTGTTTTATTATTATTTTGCAAAAGGATTTTTTTAAGTATGTTTGGTGAAAACACAACTTCATGCACAACTGTCCGGAAGGCTTAGACAGTTTACCTATTCCGTGCCAATACACAATTCCTTAGTGAACCGGTGTATATAACCGAAAACATTTTCAAAACGAATTCAAGTAACAAACACCGTCTTCGTGAACCAAATCCCAAACTTTTATGTTTCAGAAAGGCACATTCTATCCTGGCACCAAAGTTTTCAACATTTTACCACTCTCACAAGTCTTAGGAATGAAAAGGCACAATTTAAAATAACATTAATGAAATATCTAAACGCGCATTCCATTTACTCTGTTAATGATTTTTTGTGTGTTTTTAAGGATGATCCATAATACTACGTATGAAATCTTTATAGTAGTTTACACCGTAAGAATTCTGTATAAGCTAATTTGTATTTCTCGCATTCTGATTTGTTTACTGATTATTCCACATCCTACTTCCAAGTTGGCAAACTTTTCGATCCACAGAATCTATGTATGTATGTATGTACTTATGTATGTAAGTATGTATGTACGTGTATCCGTGTGTATGTTTGTACGTACGTGTGTACGCAATATCACACTGCATAATGTTAGGTATTTTCTCGTATATGGTCACATACACAGTGTTTTTCTTTTATTGCTGTCCTCAACACGACATCTGTAATGGGGTGGCCCTGCAGATGCAGGCTTTGTAAGCGATAAAGCTGCCTTGTTCGGTCAGACGAATCGAGGGAAGACTGTACAATGTACCGTACACAGTATCTTACAAGACAGACAGAGTACGCCTAATGTAACACTGAGGCGTATTCTCGTAACAGTTATCGCTGTGGAAAAGCAATAAGTATTACATATTCTGAATATGAGTTCGTAGCCTTAGTTATCCAGAATGCAAAGTGCATGAGCCGTATTATATTGTCATCCGTGGCCTGCCCGGCTCTACAAAATTTTTCCACATTATTACACAAACGGCACGATTTTTGGAAAAAAAAAAAAAAAAAAGTATTGAATATAAAATGTGTAGTTTGATTTTCTCTATAACTTTCGTGTGAAAATTTTCTCATTCTAAGATGAATTCGGCGAGATACGATCATAAATGTGCATAGGTTTTCATGTAAAATACTCATTATTCCTGTTGTATTTTAATGAAACGAATTTTCACCACAGATTTTCGAAAAATACTCGAATAACAAATTTCATGAAAATCCATCCACTGATAGCCGAGATGCTCCATGCTGACGGGCAGAAGGACAACGAGACATAACGAAGAAAATAGTCGCGTTTGCAATTTTGCGAAAGCGCCCAAAAAGTCCAAGTGGCATATGTAGGTCTCCATGAGAATACACTTCATATCACATACTGCTCTTTCGTAAAGCCCAGACAGTGTAATCGGTATAGTGATTATGCCGAGGACAACATGCCCGAGAAACCATTGTTCCGATCCTGGTAGAGATAACTGAAAAGATTATATAAAGAACAGACGGCAGCCGAAAAAAACCTGCACATGAGACACATGAGACATTTTTGCGGTCAGTAATACGAAATGAAGGCAACTGCTGGTCTGAGTTCTACAAGTATGTGAAAAGGCGAAAAGGAAATAGGGAAATTATTCCTGCGACCAAAGACCACAACGGAACGATCATTACGGACACTACTGAAAAAGCTAACATCTTAAATTCCTATTATGCATCCGTCTTTTTCTGCGATCGTAACATCCTGGAAATAAAATTAGCCAAATCGGGTGAAACATTAAAATTATTCGAAAAAGATTAGCAAAAATCGGGAGGAACAAATCAGAAAGGCCAGATAGAGTTCCTGGTGAAATTAGGTTGGGAAGCCATGACTCCTTACCTAGCTAGACTACTTGAAATGCCTTTAAACAATGCTACCATCCCAAGTGACTGGAAAATAGCCACAGTGGTTCTTATTTACAAAGGGAGTGATCGATCGGCAGTCTCGAACTACAAACCCACAAGCTTAACTTCTCTGGTCTGCAGTCAACTGGAGAAAGTTATAGCAGTGTATTTGAGGCAAGTCTGGGAGAAGAATGATTGGTCGTACGAGGGACAGCATGGGTTTAGACCGAGATACTCATGTGAAAGTCAAGTCATCACGGTGTGCCAGGACATAGCGGACTCTGGATGAGGGGGTTGGTATAGATGCGATTATAATAGACTTTTCCAAGGCTTTCGATTTAGTTCCTCATGATCGGCTGCTTACGAAACTGGCGGCCTCGGGCGTGGATTCGAAGGTAGTCGTTTGGGTAAGGGAATTCCTTGTAGGTCGTACACAAAGGGTAAGCGTAGGAGGACAACTATCCAAGGAAGTCAAAGTAACCTCAGGTGTGCCGCAAGGGAGCGTTTTGGGCCCACTACTGTTTCTAGTTTACGTAAATTATATTTGGAGGAACATCGACTTAAGTATTAGACTTTTCGCTGAAGACTATATAATTTATAGGAAAATCACAAATAAAAACGACATAGAAACGTTGCAGAAGGATCTTGACACCTTGGGGGAATTGGCAGTAGAAAATGGGATGAAAATAAATTCCAGTAAAATTTAAAAAATAAGATTTACGAGAGCTCGGGTTAAAAATCCACTGGGTACTCTCTTGGGAACCAAAAAATTCTGGAAGCGAGCAGTTGTAAATATTTGGGAATAATTTTACGAAGTGATTTAAACTGGATGGACCAAGTAAATTACACAGCGCAAAAGCCTAGAAGGCACATCACTTTGTAATGCGTGTTCTCAGAAAAGAAAATAGAAACACAGAAAGCTTAGCCTACATACCAATGATACGTCCTATACTCGAGTATCGGTCTGTAAGCTGGGATCCATGCAGAGGACAGATAAATGCGTTAGACCTAGTACAGAAGAAAGCTTCTCAATTTACAAATTATACGAAGGATTCTAATTGGCAAACCTTGGCTCAGCGAAGGACGATAGCACGCTGTGTACTGTGGGGAATGGGCTTGGAAAGTAATACGCGACAGGTTGCGAAGGCCTTACTATTTGTGTAGGGTTGATCGTGTTCGGAAAATTAGGAACAGGAAGCAAAGAACGGATATCAGGAAATATTCCTTTGTAAATAAGACCATTAAAAACTGGAACCAATTACCTGCAGAAGCGTTAGGGACTTTCCCTTGTAAACCTAAGATTTTTAGAAACAGAGTTAGGAAAACAACAAACGGGGTGAAATGAAGGAATAGAAATGTGGCGAAAATCATCTAAAAGTGCAGTGAAATGAAGTGAGGTGAAGTGTACTGATGTGAGGTGAAATGGAACGGTAGGAAATTTAAATGGGTTTAAGACAAATGAGAGGGTAGTGAAGTGTAGTTGGTTGAAGTTTAAATGAGAGGGAGTGAAGTGTCGACGAGTGTAGTGAAGTGGAGTGAAGTGCAGTTGGGTGATGTGTAGTGAAATGTAGTGAAGGTCTTAGTAACAGGGTGTTTAACATTATTAGAATATATATATATATATATATATATATATATGAAATTTGTTGCTTATATTGCTTTTTCTTTTATCACATTCATTCATGTTCTTTTGTTTCCATTTTTTAATCATTGTATACGCGTATATGGTTGCATGTTTTGTATACTTTTGTTTAATTTAGTAAATTACGTATTTTTATTGTTATTATATATATTCTGATTGTTATGTTTATGTATTCTTATTTTTATGTATGTTCTGTTCTGTATATTCTGTTTTCATTGCGTTGTTCTGTGTACTGTTTGTGTGTAAATGTTTACTATACTATTGCCACCGGGTGTCAACCCAATTGCAGTTAACAAATATACATCATACATATATCATATACTATGTGAATGTATGAACACAGAACTTTGTCCAGAAAGAGTGTTTATTACAAAACTGATATGTTCCGGCTGATCGCCATTATCGGGGGTCGGAAAGATGCATACGGGAAGATTTACAGAATATATATACCTTACAGTATACATGGTATAAGATACTTCTCTCTTCACCGAAGCGTCCAGACCGATTATGGTGTCCAGCAAGCATCCAATTCAACGAAGACTGGGGTTTCCTTCGTCATTGGTAAACCGGCTGCAGCTTGAAGCTGACCACTCAGTTCCATTTAATGCTGAGGTTCAGGAGTGGAGCTTTACCTCTAATTCCCTATATACCTCCATGGCGTACACAGAGATAATTTTGCCTTTGTCTTTTCCTGTTACTTTTTAGGACAAGTCGCGCGTCTCATAAGCTCCATAAAGCTGAAAGTGACTCACTGGCAATGATAACAGTTACGAAGTACAAGGTGGTTCAAATACGACCGGGACTGATTTGTGCGTAAACAAGCCGCAGTCAGTCCCGGTCATATTTGAACCACCTTGTACATTATGAAACATGAGGTGGCCTTGGCTGCTGCCTGTGGTGTTGCACAGTGAAACGGAACTGCGATACACCTAACACGTGCAACTGCAGGCTGATTTATGTGACCGGGTTTCGGAGAAACGTGACTTTAACAATTATAATGAAATATTTCATGAAGATTATTTGACGCATGAAGTCTATGATCTTGAAAAATGTTTGTAGATTTAACAAATACTTGATAAACAATCACTGCGAAAGTTATAAATATTTAATATTACAACATTAAAATTGACGTTTCAAGATACGTAGCATGATTCCTTTACAGAGGCAATAAAAATAACTTGAATATATTGCTTATACAAATCTTTCCAATGAAAACTGTTTGTTTAGCAAGTCACATCCTTGCTGTCTACTTCAGATATGTTTAAATAAAACATCACACGTGTGAAAACGTACATCACGACAATTAGGATAAAATCCGTGAATAAAAACTGTTGTGTATTAACAGACAGTATCCTTATTTTCGCGTATTACACAGACACAACGGGGATGACACACCTTAACTTTACACTAGGAAACTAGAACCAACATAGGTAGTTTGTTGTTTAAATTTTAGAAGTCTTCATTTGTCATCTACCAAACGTATCCGAGTTATGACAGATCGGGCAGAGGCATAAGATGTAAGCTGTTCTGTATTACATTTGTTTGTTCTCCGGTTATGTCGTTTTATTATTTTTAAGGGGTATCAGCAACGGGTCATTATCATAAGTGCAAAAGAACATACTGAGACAGCAGCATCATGGGATCAGCATTATTAAATTTCTGTTTTGGAAGACGCAGAAAGATTGTCCAACAAATTACCATAAATTTGTTTAGGGCAGGGGGAAGGGGAATAAGTCAATTTGTAGCCCTGATGACGGTGGCATTATTTTCAGTCGCATCGTCGCAGTGAAAGTCAAATTACATAATTTGAAACAGACACCATAAATAGCTCAGTCACTGTAACGACTAGGCTCCGAGCAGGAACGCCGGGATTACATTCTGGTAGGGTTAAAATTTTTTTCCCTTCACCACCGCGTCCAGCCTGCTTCTGGGGTCCACCCAGCCTCATGCCCAGTGGGTACCGGGCGTAAAGCGGCTGTACAATGAAGCTGGCCACTCGCCGTCTTCTACATTGAGGTTACAAACGCTTCCACTTCTCTCCCCCACACATATTTACGGTGCGATTTTAAATAAGCGCGAGGGTAACACGATGTTTACGTTTTCTCTTTACAAAGAAACACAAAATAATACACAGTTTAGTCCTCTGGATTAAAGTTTTAATTTTTTTTTTTTACATGAGCATGTTCCTTCCTTATTTTGATGTTATCATTAACATGCTCGCTATAGGCAAGTGCACCTCTTGTTGTCAAATACATGCTACAATGAACGATCCTATAATGAACGAATGCTACAATGAACAGTTTTTATCAATAAAATCAGGATGCTACAAGGAACGCGGAGGAATACTATAGGCCAACGCAACACGCGCGTGCTCATGACGTGTCGGGTCTTCCCTCTTTGATTAGACCGTCAGTCAGCATCTTTGTTATCGTTTGTAAAGTTCAGTTACCAGTTTAGTTCAGTTATCTGCTTATTTGCGCCTTTACTTACTTACTCAATGGAGCAAAGTCCTTCTTGAGTAGCTAACTGGTTCTGCAGCTAGTCAAGAAATTCCCCGCACTTTTTGGAACCCGAAAGTTCATCACCGTATTCACAAGTGCCCACCATCTGTCCCTATCCTGAGCCATCTCCATCCAGTCTCCGCCTCCTCCCACTTCCCGAAGATTCATATTAATATTATCCTACCATCTACATCTGGGTCTCCCCAATGGTCCCTTTCCCTCAGGTTTCCCCACTAGAACCCTGTGCACACCTCTCTCCTCCCCCATACGCGCCACATGCCCCGCCCATCTCATTCTTCTCGATTTTACCACCCGCAGAATATTGGATAAGGAGTAAAGATCTCTAAGCTCCTCATTATGTAATTTTCTCCATTCCCCTTTTACCTCGTCCCTCTTAGGCCCAAATACTCTCCTCAACACCCTGTTCTCAAACACCCTCAGCCTACGTTCCTCCCTCAATGTCAGC
>Ga0123355_10013933_pt1 | contig 12535 bp, 5 predicted proteins | sample TergutEmb28metaG_3_FD_89872 | JGI IMG/M metagenome (GOLD analysis project Ga0123355, IMG submission 89872) | Embiratermes neotenicus P1 segment gut microbial communities from Petit-Saut dam, French Guiana - Emb289 P1 | ecosystem: Host-associated > Arthropoda: Insects > Digestive system > Gut ...
GGCTAGATATTTTGTTAAAATTTTCGTTGAAAAACTGCTCGAATAAAGTCGGTTTTTTACTCTCTAAAACTAATAGCTTGTGCTTTGCTCTACTGATACCAACATACAGCAGATTGAAATAATATCTGTAAACAGAATTTTCGTCCGCTGTTTTTTTATCTATCTCAGCTCTCTCAAACGCTTGCCAACGGTTGAGGTTAGACGATAAAACATCAGATAAAATAATTGTTTCTCTCTCTAGTCCCTTAGCCTCGCTAACCGTAAGAATTTCGGGTTTAGTTAAAAGTTTTCTTAAATTTTGTTTTTCTTCGTTGTTAGCAACTACAACCGTATAATTAGATATTTTCTCGTTAGCCAGTGTTTTTAATAAATCGCTGCCTTCTATAAAAATTGCTTCGCTGTCGGCATAATCGTCTATCGCTTTACTTTTTAATAAAAATCTATGAACCCCGAAATATTTAGCGTTAAGTGTTCCTAGTTTTTCTGATATATCGGCAATTTTTTTACTGGAGCGATAATTGCTGACTAGTTCGGCACTGGAGGAAATGTCTTTTTCGTAAAGTAACCGCTTTAGATAACTAAACGAAAAGTACGATGGATTTATCATTTGAAGAGCATCGCCGACACAAAACATTTTACGGCTAATTCGTTTAAATAGCACTAAACTAACCTCTGTAAAGTCTTGAACTTCGTCTAACACACACAGCGAATAAACCGGCAGTTTACTTGCAATCTCTAGAAGACTTCGGCTCATTATATTGTTATCTACAAGCCCCTTTTGCTGCAAGTGCGCCATATAGTCTTTAGCAACACTGTAGATAGTTTCGCATTCAAAATTACTAAACGAGCCTTTTCGTCTATTTGTATATTCTTGTTGTGTTAGCGTATTTAACGGTCTTATCGGCTCTGCCGCTCCAAACACCAAACCATAAATTTCTTTATATAATACCTCATAACTTAAATAGCTAACTTTACTTAATTTAGCCGACAACTGATGATTTTTAATATCCTTAGTATATGATTTTACAAAATAATCCTCTGTAGCGATTTCAGACTGCTTACCTAAATGTAATCTATATAAATCCTCTATTAAATAATAATCAACCTTTTCGTCTAAATATTTGGCTATATTTGCCAGTCTTTCTTTTGCTTCTGTTAAGTTATCCGCAGCAACTAAAAAACCGTATTTCTTTTCTATAGCAACTGCAACATCTCCGATTACTTTAACATTACCCGCTTCAATCTCTTTTATTAGTAATTTAATATCGCTGCTAAATGCCGTAACCTTTAACTTAGTTTCGTTAAGAAGTCCTCTACTATAAGTAGAATATAAACTCTTACCCGTATAGCCCCTTAATGCTGCATACAAAACCTTATCTATACATAGATTAGTTTTGCCGCTGCCTGCAACACCTTGTACAAGCATATGCTCGTCCTCTGTTGTAACAATCTTGCGCTGAGTAGGGTCTAATAGCGGAAAATGAGCATAGTCTGCTCCGCTTATCCTGTATAATTTAATTAAATCAGCTTTAGGAGTAGGGGAATTTTTAACTTGTGATATATTTATATCAAATTCTTTTTGCGAAGCTAAAGTGCAAAAACGCACATCGCCACGACGAATAAACTTATCCTCCGATGTATGATGTATATAAACAAAATCACCGTTGTAAAAACAAAAAAATAATTTTTCGTTAAAAAGATTTTCGTTATCAAACGATATGCAAAACACATTATCCTTATTAGTATTTTGCATTACACCGCTTTTAAGAATCTCACCAGATATTTTTTCTAACACAAAATCTATGCTTACAAATACTTTTGTAGAAGTCATAAATCTTTCGGTTTTATACACGCCCGATGCGCTTGATAAAATTGTCTGCTGTGTGCTTATTTTCATTATTAAATTTTAACTTTAATTGATTCTGTTTTATTTACAACAAATTATTTTGTAAATGCAGGTATTAATTGTTCTTATCAATTAGTTTATATAGTTCCTAACTTAATACTTAATTTTGATTTTATTCAAACCTAATCTCCGCTTCTCCAACTATACTGCATATCAACGCTCCTACTCCGTTTATACAAACTCCTTTTTCAAAATCATAAGTCCTGACAACTGCTTTATTGCCTACTATCTTTTGCGCTTCCTTCTTAGCTTGTAGGGTTAACTTTTCGTTAGAGCTTTTTTCTTTTTCTAATAACTTCTGCCTTAAACTATTCATTGCTTTATATCTATTTTTAATTTGACTTCTTTCGTCTTGGCAAGTCGCCACTATCCCTGTAGGTATATGCGTAATTCTAACCGCACTGTCGGTTTTGTTAATATGCTGACCGCCCGCTCCGCTAGACCTAAATGTATCTATTCTTAAATCGCTTTCTTTTATATCTAAATGCGGAATTTTTGTAGCGGGATAAACTAACACTTCAATTTCTGCTTTTGCTCCACCCTCTACTATAAATTTATGAATACCGCATTCTGGCACTAAACTCTGACCAACGCCCGCTCCTTCTATAGTCATGGCGGAATGCTTCATACTGGCACTTTGGCTAAAAGCATATTGATTTTTATTAGCATAATCCTTATAACCAAAAAATAATGCCGTCTCCATTTCACTTGCCACAAAACCTATTGCCTTAATCTCTAGCATAACGCTTTCACTGCTAACCTCTTCTAAATTCCATAACTCCTTTTGCAGATTAGTAAAAAACTCTACAAGCGGTTTTATTTTTTTAGCATTCTTAAAATCCTCAATATCAAACCCTACAAATATCTCTCTAACCCTTTCTAATCTTTTATGCTCTAAAGCAATGCGTCTCCAGTATCTTCTGTCTGCCACAACCTCAGGAGCCGCTAACAGCCATTCTAATTCGCTATATCTCATCGCAACCTCGCCCGCTTTAGATAAAATATCAGAAAATGCTTGATACGCCTCGTCTATCGACGGTATCTCTTGTTTATCCGTTTCTACTATGTTTTCTTCTTCTATCTTTTGTTCGTCCACAATTTGCTTTTCCCCTAAGGTTTATATATATAGTATAACCAAATAAAATGTTTTTGTAAAGTGTGTATATTATTTTTCCGCTTGCATAAATTGCGGATTTCCGCTATACTTAAATTGTTATGATAACAAAATCAAGTGCTTCAAAATTGAATACCAGTAAAGAAAAAACTACTAAGGCTGCAGTTACTATAAAGCCTATAAAAAAACTGCTTGTTGCAAACCGAGGAGAGATAGCAATAAGAGTTTTTAGAGCGGCTAACGAATTAGGAATTAAAACAGTTGCTATTTACAGTGAAGCTGATAGCCTTAATCTTTTTAGAACAAAAGCAGACGAAAGCTATCTGGTAGGTAAAGAGCAAACTCCGCTAGGAGCTTACTTGGATATTAGTGCGATTATTAAACTTGCTAAAGAAAAAGGCGTAGATGCTATTCATCCCGGCTATGGATTTTTATCCGAAAATGCTAATTTTGCTAAAGCTTGCGAAGATGCGGATATTACTTTTATAGGACCTCCCAGTAATGTCTTAGCTAAAATGGGTGATAAGCTATCCGCTAAAGAAATTGCTAAAAAGTGTAATGTGCCTACAATTCCCGGCTCTACTGTGCCGCTTAAAGATATTAACGATGCTATAAAACGGGCTAAAGAATACGGATACCCTGTTATACTAAAGGCAGCTGCCGGCGGCGGCGGTAAAGGAATGCGTAGAGTAAATAATGATGAAGAATTAAAAAGCGTATTTAATTTAACTATTAGTGAAGCATTAAAAAGTTTTGGAAACGGCGATGTTTTTATGGAAAAATATCTTGTTAATCCTAAACACATAGAGATACAGGTACTGGCGGATAAGCACGGAAATGTTGTACATTTATTCGAAAGAGATTGTAGCCTACAACGCCGTTACCAAAAAGTAATAGAGGTTGCTCCTGCAGTTAGCTTACCTGAGACCACTAAAAAAGCCCTTTATAATGATGCTGTAAAAATTGCCCGCCAAGTAAACTATATAAATGCCGGTACTGTAGAATTTTTGGTAGACTCTAGCGGAGCATATTATTTTATAGAAATGAATCCCAGAATTCAGGTAGAGCATACAATCTCGGAAGTTATAACAGGTATAGATATAGTACAGTCGCAAATTATGGTAGCGGCAGGACATAAATTATCCGACCCTGAAATCGGTATAAAAAATCAAGATGCTATTTCACACCGAGGTTATGCTATTCAATGCCGAATAACAACAGAAGACCCTAAAAATAATTTTTCACCCGATATCGGTAAAATTACCGCATACCGCTCTCCCGGCGGATTGGGCGTTAGACTGGATGCCGGTAACGCTCAAACAGGCGCCGAGATTTCTCCTTACTACGATAGCTTACTTGTTAAAGTTACAACCTTCGACCGCACATACGAGGGCGCTATAAGAAAAGCACTTAGGGCAATAAAAGAAATGCGCATTAGAGGTGTTAAAACTAATGCTGAATTTCTAAATAATATTTTAACCCATCCCATATTTATTGCCGACAAATGCCACACTACTTTTATAGACGATACTCCAGAATTATTTAACTTAGCCGAGCCGCAAGACAGGGCAAGCAAAATTTTAAAATACATCGGTAATATTGCCGTAAACGATAAAAAGGCAAAACCTATTGGCATTAATGTGCCTAATATTCCTACAACTCCTAACACTACCCCACCAAACGGGCTAAAGCAACTATTAGATACTAAAGGTGCTAGTGCTGTAAAGGATTATATACTAAAACAAAAAAAGGTTTTATTATCGGATACTACGCTTAGAGACGCACACCAGTCGCTATTAGCAACTAGAGTCAGAACCGCTGATATGGTTGCTATTGCAGACTACATGGCACACACCATGAGCGAGTTTTTTGCACTCGAGATGTGGGGCGGAGCTACCTTTGATGTAGCGTATAGGTTTTTGCATGAATGTCCTTGGGAACGGCTTGCACTTCTTAGAGAAAAAATTCCTAATATTCCGTTCATGATGCTACTCCGCGGTGCTAATGCCATAGGCTATACAAGTTATGCCGACAATGTTGTTAGAGAATTTATAAAACAAGCCGGTAAAGGCGGCATTGATGTCTTTAGAGTTTTTGATTCTCTTAATTGGCTGCCTAATATGGAACTCTCTATAGATGAAGTATTAAATCAAGGCAAAGTTTGCGAAGGATATGTATGCTATACAGGTGATATTTTAGACAGTAAGCGAGATAAATACGGATTAAATTACTATGTAAAAATGGCGAAAGAGTTAGAGAAAAGAGGCTGCCATATTTTAGGTATTAAAGATATGGCAGGATTATTAAAACCGTATGCCGCAGAAAAATTAGTTAAAGCGCTAAAAAATGAGATTGGATTACCTATACATTTACATACTCATGATACGGCGGGTAATGGAGTTGCTATGCTGCTTAAAGCCATTGAAGCAGGCGTAGACATTGTAGACACTGCTATTAGCAGTTTATCATCGCTTACTAGTCAGCCTAGCATGAATGCGGTTATTACAGGGTTACATGGCAGTGATAGAGAAACAGACATAAAAGATGAAACACTTTGGCCGATTGTAAAATATTGGGATAACACCAGAAAAGCTTACGGAAGGTTTGAAGAAGGTCTAACTAGCCCAGCTAGCGAAATCTATAAGTACGAAATTCCGGGTGGCCAATACACCAATTTAAAACCGCAGGTAGTAAGCTTAGGATTAGGACATAGATTTGACGAGGTTAAAGAAATGTATGCCAGCGTTAATCAAATGCTGGGCGATATCATAAAAGTTACTCCAAGCAGCAAAATGGTCGGCGATATGGCTATATTTATGGTGCAAAACGGGTTAACAAAGGACAATATTAAAACAAAAGGTAAAGAACTTAATTATCCCGATTCTGTGGTTAGTTATTTTAGCGGCATGATGGGTCAGCCTGAAAGCGGATTTGATAAAGAGCTTCAAAAAATTGTGCTAAAGGATAAAAAGCCAATCGAAGGTAGACCGGGTAAAAGTTTACCAAATATTAATTTTGATACTATAAAAACCGAAATGGAAGGCTTTTGCTTAGAGCCAAGCGAGTCGGCGATTGTATCTTACTGCTTATATCCAAAGGTTGTTAAAGATTTTTATAAACACCAAGCAGAATATGGCGATATTTCTAAACTGCCAACAGACATATTTTTTAACGGTTTAGAAAAAAATCAACTAACAGAAATTACCATAGATGACGGAAAAACATTATTTATAAAGTTATTAGGAATTACCGAGCCTGATGCCGAAAATTACCGCACAGTTAGTTTTGAACTTAACGGCAAAAACCGCACCGTTTTAGTTTTAGACCGAAGTATTACTAGCGGTAGTAGCAAAACCACAATAATTGCCGATACCGATAATTTACTGGAAATCGGCGCTTCTATTCCCGGCATGGTAAGCCGTATCTTTATTAGACAAGGCGATAAGGTTACAAAAAACCAAATTCTTGCTGTTATAGAAGCTATGAAAATGGAAACAAATATAGTAGCAAGAACAGGCGGGGTTATTGATGAAGTGTTAGTTGGCGAAAAATCCGTAGTAAAAGCGGGAGAGTTATTGGTGAGGATGAGAAATTAAGGATATAGTATTATTTCGGGCGGTCGATGCCCGCCCCTACGGTTACGGCTTTTTCTTAGCATATAAGCACAATAACTGTGGGAGCGGGCATCGACCGCCCGAAATAATCAAATATAATTAAACTAAAACACCGCTTAATTGTAGGGGCGATTACTAATACCTTCGGTGGCGTTCGTGTGGTTACACCACACTCGGCTACTGCCCACACTTTATAAAAAAAATATCTAAAAGCATGGTTTACTGGATTGCTTCGGCTATTATCCCATTTTTATAAATGCTTGAGCTGTGCCTCGCAACGACGGAATAGAACCAAACCATACCAAAACTATTCCGTCTTTGCGAGGCACAGCTAGGTAGATACTAGAACAAAATAATAGCCGAAGCAATCTAGTAGGCAAGCAAATGTTTAAGTATAATATTAATTTTAGTCTGGATATGTAGGGGCGATTACTAATGCCTTCGGTGGCGTTCGTGTGGCTACACCACACTCGGCTACTGCCCGCACTTTATAAATACCAAAGGAGCTTTATCAAAAAATGGACAACCTAAAAAATCAAAATTATCCATCACCTCCGCATTTTGTGGCACACGAAATAATGGACGAGGCAACTCAAAAAGCACTAAAACGATTTAGTAAAATCGCTTTTAGTATCGCCGCTGTTATAATAGCATTATTTGCTATTGTAGTACAAATTGTCCGCTATAATATAAGAACCCGTTCGCTATCGCTGTTTAATATGTTTTTATTTTCAAGTTTACTTGTAATTATTATCTTTTATATTATCGTTATCTTTTATTTAACAGCAAAACTACAAAAAAATCTACTGCCGTCAAACAGCCAAATCCAATATCTTTTTTATGATAATCATATGCAAATAGACATTCAAGCACCAAACGGCATTATCAACACTCAAAGTATTCCTTATACTACTCTTAAATCAACACAAGAAACCAAAACTCATTTTTTTATGCGGTTAGATAGAAATAGAGTATTTATTTTTTCTAAAATTCATTTCGAGATAGGAACATCGGACGAATTATATTTCTTTCTAATACAAAAACTACCGCCAAAAAAATTAAAAACTAAAGTAAAGAGATAATTATTCTTTTTTCTAAAGCTCGGGCGGTCGATGCCCGCCCCTACTGTTACAGTGTTATAGCCGCATTTAAGAACAATAAGCGTAGGGACGTAAAACCCTAGGCTATCCGAAATAATTAAAAATAATCAAAACATAATACTACCAAAATAAATCTAAAATTCTAAACTAATCAAAAACATTATGAAAAACAATAATTTAATAGAACCAAAAACACTTAGCGGCTTTATGGAATTAGAGCCTAACCGCCAGCGTTTATTTAATACTGTGCTAGATACTATACGCAATTCGTTTGAAACTTATAGTTTTTTGCCGATTGATACTCCTGTTATTGAGTATTCTAGTGTGCTTAACGCTAAAGCAGGCGAGGAAACGCAAAAGCAAATTTATCGCTTTACTAAAGGCGATACCGATATGAGCTTGCGTTTTGACTTAACCGTGCCGTTAGCTAAATACGTAGCCAAAAATTACCATAATTTAGCTTTTCCTTTTAGGCGTTATCAAATCGGCAAAGTTTATAGAGGTGAACGCCCGCAAAAAGGTCGCTTTAGAGAGTTTTATCAAGCCGACATTGATATTGTAGGCGACGGTAATCTATCTGTTATTTGCGATGCCGAAATCCCCAGTATTATTGCCGGCGTTTTTAAGGCGCTCGGCTTTAACGATTTTACAATTTGCTTATCTAATCGTAAAATTTTGCAAGGCTTTTTAGAGAGCTTAGATCTAATAGATAAAACAATTGCTATAGGCACAGTACTAGATAAATTAAAAAAAATCGGATTAGACAAGATTAAAGAAGAGTTAGTAAAACTAGAAATTAAAAAAACAGCTATTGATAAAATTATAGAATTTGTATCAATAACAGGAACTACAGACGAACAACTAAAAATACTTAATTCACAATTCGCTAACTCTAATTACAAATTATTAAATATAGGCATAGCAGAATTAAGCCAAGTAGTTAATACAATCCGTGCCTTTGGCATTTCTGACAATAATTTTATTTTAGATTTATCTATTATCAGAGGGCTTGATTATTACACAGGCACAGTGTTTGAAACTTTTATAAAAGGTCACGAAAGTGTGGGTAGCGTTTGTAGCGGCGGCAGATACGATAACCTAGCAGGACTTTATATAGATAAACAACTTCCCGGAGTCGGTATATCAATTGGCGTAACAAGACTTTTTGATAAATTAGAAACAGAGCTTGCAAAAAATCTAACCCTTAAACCAATTTCTCAAGTGTTAATTGTCAGCGCTGATAGCGATATGACTACGCTACCGACAATCGCTGCAAAACTAAAAAATCTTAACATTACTCCTCTACTTTACCTAGAGGATTGTAAACTAAAAAAGAAATTTCAATATGCCGAAAAACTATGTATTAAATATATGGCAATTATCGGCGAAAGCGAAAGAACTAATAATACAGTAACACTAAAAAACCTCATTACCGGAGAACAATGGCAACAAATTACTTTAGAAGAAGTTGTAAAAATTATTAAATAATGCAACAAAACAATGCTTACTAATTCTATAACAAAAAGTGCAGACGGATAAATAATCTACCTGCACTTTTTTATTGAATAAGCTTATATTTCCTTATGATTTACTAATTTCTTATAAATCCCCATTCTACTGCATGACCGCTTGAATTCCAAGAGCCGTGCCAGCGGGCCGGTCTTGCGGGTGCTTCTACTAGTAATTTTAATTGGCTAACATCATCTTCGTTAAGAATTCCGCTACCGACAAATACATGCTCACCCATTATCAACACGCTTATAGGTATTATAATCTGCTCTAAACTAGTTAGATTTCTAAAGGCATATCTGCCGATACTAATAATACTGTTAGGAATTGTTATAGATGTTAAACTACTGGCGCCCATAAAAGCTCCGCTGCCTATATGAGTTAAGCCATACTCTATAACCACACTTTCTAACCTGATTACATCTCTAAACGCTTCATTGCCTAAATATCTAACATTACTAGGTATAATAAGCTCTGTTATATACTGAAGACCCATAAACGCTTGACTGCCTATATGAGTTAGAGATTGCGGTAAGTTTAAGCCTCCATTTATCCCTAATCTTGGTATTCCTCTAAATGCGTTACTGCCAATATGCTGTAACGAATTACCAAAGGTTATATTTGTTAAACTAACTGAATTTCTAAACGCATGGTCGCCTATGCTTATTAGAGTATCCGGTAAAATTATATTAGACAAATATAAATTGCCAAAAAATGCATTATCCTCGATAGTAGTTAGTCTGCTGCCTTGTTCAAAAGTAACAGTAGCAAGTTGAGCTGCCATATAAAACGCTTGACTGCCTATGCTTGTAACAGAATTTGGAATTACTATACCTGTTAAACTCTCAGCTCTAAAGAAAGTATAATTTTCTATTGCTGTAATGCTATTACTCAAAACTGCAGTGCTTAGATTTCTTGCTCTTAAAAACGCGCCTCTACCTATCCTTATTACACTATTGGGTATAGTAATACTGGTAAGTCTCTCGACTCTTCTAAAGGCAAAATTGCCAATATATCTTAGACCGTTATTTAAGATAATCGTTGTTACGCCGGAATCCTCGAAAACACCGCTTGCAATTCCTAAAGTATCATCTCTTAGAGTTATAGACGGTAGTGCCGGAGGTATCGCCGGAGGCGTTCCCATAATTGGAGGTACTCTTAGTCCTACCGCCCAACGTCCTACATATACAACATTACCTTGCTGTGCTATATTCCAGCTATTCCAAATTGCAGTATTAGTAAATGTGCTAAATCCTATACTATTAACAGTATTAGGCAGGTTAATTGCCGCTAATTCGCTAGCACCCCAAAAAGCAAAATCGTCTATTGTTAATAAACCTTCACCCATAAACTGAACTTCGGTAACACCTGCACAATGAACAAACGCTCTAAAACCGATATGTCTAATTGATGCCGGAAAAACAATTTTTACTATATTATTAAGATCGTACCAACCTCTTCTGGTTATATTATTAAACCCAATTCCGCTGGATTGATTATCTAAAGCCCAATCAGCCACACCTCTTGTACCGGGACGAATGATTAAATATTCAGGGGGCGGTACTGTAGTAGCCGCCGGATTTTCAGGAGGCGGCATCGGAGATTCGTCCGGTCCCGGAGTCGGCAACGGTGTAGGAGGAGGAAGAGATTCTCTTAAATAACCTACTAACCAATTATCTATATATACCGCTCCGTTTCCTACTTGATTGTTAAATAATAAGGTGTCGGCAAAAGCCCATCTCATTATTGTAGTTACTCCGTTTCCTAAACTAACACTGTTAGGGTCTACAATACCTGTAAAACGAAACGCACTTAAACCTATAAGAGTAACACCGTCACCGATGTTTATACTGCTTAATCTAAGAGAACCTCTAAAAGCGTCCGTTCCTATTGTGGTAGAACCATTACCTAAAATATTAAAACCTGTTACACCGGAAGCAAAAAACGCACCGTTACCAACGCTTGCAATACCTGCCCCTAAACTAACGGTAGTAAGGTTTCTTGTTTCTCTAAAGGCTTCTGCTGATATTATCGTATTGCCGCTGCCTTCTATATTAAGTGCAGTTATACCGGAGCGGAAAAATGCACCGTTACCGATATATTCTATCTCTTGATTAAAAATAACGGAAATAAGCGGTGTAAGTAAATTAGAGCCTAGTGCCGTAGCAAATGCTTCGTTGCCTATTGTTCTTAAACTGCTTGGAAATTCTAAATTTGATATAGAATTAAATCCTCTAAAAGCAGCATTACCAATGTGTTCTAAAGAATCTCCAAATGTTACATTAACTAAATCTCTGGCATGAATAAAAGCAGAATTGCCGATATGCACTAAACTATCAGGTAAAACTATAGAAGTAATTCTGTGATTGTGTGCAAATGCTTGATCGCCGATATATTCTATAGAGTTACCAAATGTTATGCTTGTTATGCCTGTAGCATTAGTAAACGCAAAACTCTCAATCCGCCTTACATTGTTGCCAATAATTAAAGTATTTAGATTTGTAGCGCCGCTAAACACTCTGGAAGCTATACTTGTTACAGGTAATCCATTATGAATATCCGGAATTGTTACCAAAGTGCCTGTACCGGCTCTACCTGAAACTTCGTACTCTGTATTATTATTTATGCGCCTAAACTGCAACCCCATAGGGTCGTCTAATACAAACTCTATAGCATTAGACCAATTTGAATTTCTAAAAAAGTTGCGGTCTACTGTTAAAGCCCGTACTCTTATTAAATATGTTCCGGGTGTTGTAAGATTAGTTCCCGGTCTGTTTTGTGTCGGCAATGTTGTTAATGCTAAGCTAAAACCATTTGCATAACCATGATGCTGTGTTGTAGTGTTAGACTGTATATGATGTATTTCTATAGTATATCCGCCGGTAGAATACAAAACATGGTCCCAAGTTAATTCTCTGTAAATTGTATTTAACTCTAAGTTCGTAGGAGTAGATAACTGCTCTGTACCGCAAGCAGTAAGCAGCAGTAAACTACTAAATAGTACACCTAATACTAAAAGCACACCTAAAAACTTTCGCCCTTGCAAAAGTTTAGCGTTATGTTTAGTTATTTTTGAATTTGTGTTGTTTATGTTTTTCATAAATTATTATCCCCCCTTATTATATTTTTACGCATATGCCGAGTTTTTCTTACGCTCTGCCGCAACTTCCCACGGCCACTTCCATTTGAATTTGCGAACTGCAATATCTATAAGGAATAAACTAATAGCTAAAATTATAAAAATCAGTCTAGGGTCTACAACTATTGCTCTTGTATAATTAAAGCCTGTAAA
>Ga0123355_10013934_pt1 | contig 12535 bp, 10 predicted proteins | sample TergutEmb28metaG_3_FD_89872 | JGI IMG/M metagenome (GOLD analysis project Ga0123355, IMG submission 89872) | Embiratermes neotenicus P1 segment gut microbial communities from Petit-Saut dam, French Guiana - Emb289 P1 | ecosystem: Host-associated > Arthropoda: Insects > Digestive system > Gut ...
TAGTCAAGAAATTCCCCACACTTTATGGAACCCGAAAGTTCATCACCGTATTCACAAGTGCCCGCCATCTGTCCCTATCCTGAGCCAACTCCAACCAGTCTCCCCCCCCCCCTCCCACTTCCCAAAGATCCATCTTAATATTATCCTCCCATCTACGCCTGGGTCTCCCCAATGGTCCCTTTCCCTCAGGTTTCCCCACCAGAACCCTGTGGACACCTCTCCCCTCCCTCATACGCGCCACATGCCCTGCCCATCTCATTCTTCTCGATTTTATCACCCACACAATATTGGGTAAGGAGTAAAGATCCCCAAGCTCCTCATTATGTAATTTTCTCCATTCCCCTGTTACCTCGTCCCTCTTAGGCCCAAATACTCTCCTCAACACCCTGTTCTCAAACACCCTCAACCTACGTTTCTCCCTCAATGTCGGCGACCAAGTTTCTCACCCATACAGGACAATGGGCAGAATTTTAGCTCTCTATATCTTGATCTTTAAATTTTTGGACAGCAACCTGGATGACAGAAGATTCTGCACCGACTAATAGCAAGCATTCCCTAACTGAAAAGTAGACACTACAAATGATATTATATAACACAGAGCTACAATTCCAACAATTCTGGTAACATCACCATTTACCTTCCTGTTACCAATTAATTCTTTTTTTAACACTTCTGTTACAAGTAAAACATTTGTATTTCACTGCAGTCAGTCTGAACGCATCAACTTCTCGCCACCCATACGGCTGTGTAATGACTCACCTGTCTCACTGCCTTCCTCAGTGCAGATATCCAAGCGTCCCCTTCTTCGGCTGTAGCCGAACACAATATCAACACTTCATTTTGGCATGTTATCTTAAACATTCCTTTACTTAATATCTCATCTACACTGCATTTTTTAAGAGGCAAGATGCAACAACATCTCAGTGAATTTGGTTCCGTAAGTGGACAGCATCGCATCTTACAATACATCAGCATGTCACTGAATAGTATGAAGTATCGGGAATGTGACTTCCTGCTGTGTGGTGACACCTGTAACATAATGAACATGTATGATAATCTATATGGTACATTGCCTACTGTCCTTATTTCAAAAGAACGAGAGCTTACGTTCTGTGTACCTTTTCCCCAAATAACTGTCGAACCAATTGGCAGCTTTTCGTGACACATGGCTTGAACGTTATAACACCAGAGACCACATCGACCACGCCTCTTTTATACCTTCTAAAATTTTATGACCAGTAATTCCAACATAGCAGACAGAACAAACTAATACAGTTATACCTCGGCTAACGAGTGACCCTGCTATTGAATTTTTCGGCTAACGAAGATTTTTTTTGCTGTTTTTCGGACTCGGCTAACGAATGTTTTAGTGGATGCACGCACTAACATAAAGCAGCAAACATGAACGGTTGGGCCATTCCAGGAGCTTATCTTTTCCGTCTGTATGTGTGTTTTGGCTAACGAATGTGATTTGGGAATGAATTATCTTCGTTAGCCGAGGTATCACTGTAATATGACATTACACTAGTGTCACTACTAATGCACTAATGCAGGATCCTGACATATACACTGTTGTGTGCGGCAGGTTGCACTAGGATTGCTTGAAAATAAGACGTCACAATCCAACTTCTCATTTCGATAAATAGTTTTCAGACTTTTTTTTTTTTTACAACCTTAATTTGTAAATCATATTGCCCAGTGACCCCCACAGTAGCATTATGTTCAGAACCCCATTTAACTTGTCAGGCTCACTTATTTTGAGCATTCGCAACCCATCAGAAGTCATCATGGCCCTGGGTTTCAAAGTCCCTGATTTAGATCATAAATTACATTTGTGGAAAATTGTAAAAACTAATTAAATTGTAATCGACACTTGGGATGTCATGTATATACCAGACACACCGTCACATCAAATGTGGTTACGATTTGGAGGACCTCGTGTCTCACTTTCTTCATTCGTGATATCACGATATTACCTGGTACAGAATCCAAACTTTTATCAGTATAGTCCCACAAGAAAACCACCAGCTTCTGTTGTGAAATATTTAAATCCAGTTACTCCCTTCACACAGTTGCATTCCAAGACTTCCTTTAATGCCCCATTTTTCCATCTTTACCCTAACCTCACATCTTCACTTGTTTTCCATTTCCCTGGAGATCACTAAAATATTGTGAATGCAGTACATGTGGCCAGTCTGATCATTAGGCTGATTTATATGCGGTAGAATTTTGTGCAAGAATGTAAACATAGAGCATGCATTTGTAGTTCGGCTATTAAAATTTTAGTTGGTTTTAACAAGAAAGCAATGGAAAAATTATAAGAGCATTTCCTGCGTGGGATTTGGCCCAGAAACCAAAGCTATTAACATTTGTATCCTTTAACTCCCTGATAATGGAATACAAAAGTACAAAATGTAAATACCAAACCCCAAAATTAGACGTAATGCTGAACCATTTTTATCAGGCACATATATTTATGAGGGGCACGTGGTGGCGCAGTTGGTTGAGGCACTGCGCTGCAAGCTGGAAGGTTGCGGGTTTGATTCCCGATGGTGTCGTAGGATTTCTTCATTCACATAATCCTTCTGGCCACACTATGGCCTTGGGGTTGACTCAGCCTCGAACAGAAATGCGTACCAGAAATATGAGGTTTGTTCAAAAAGTATCCAGTCTGACCACAGTACATGAAGTAGATAAGGCTTACGGGGTTTTAACTCTAATTGTCTTCAACATAGTTCCCTTCCGCAGCTACACACTTCGCCCAACGTTTCTGCCACTGTTGGAAACATTTTGCAAACTCCTCTTTCAGAATGTCCAATAGTGTTTTCGTGAAGTTTCGTTTGATGTCTTCTGTTGCCTCAAATTGGTGTCCTTTCAGAACTTTCTTAAGCCCTAGGAATAGGAAAAAGCCACACGGTGCGAGATCTGGTGAGTATGGTGGCTGCTGTAACTGAGCGGTGCCGTGTTTGACCAAAAACTGCTGCACAAGATGTGAAGTGTGTGCGGGTGCATTGTCATGGTGCAGGTTCCAGTTACCATCCTGCCATTTTTCTGGTCGTTTTCGGTGAACTGATTCATGCAAACGTTGCAAGACCTCCACATAGAATTCCTTTAAATTGTTTGCCCGTCGGGAGCATACTCATGGCGTACGATACCCTTAGAATCAAAAAATGGTTGTCCCGAGTGGGAGTCGCTTTCAACGGAGGTTCTACCCTCTTTAAATCGACGGAACCAGTCAAACACTTGTGTACGACCCATTGCATCTTCACCATATGCTTGCTGCAATAATTGATACGTTTCTGTTACGGTTTTTCCGATTTTAAAACAAAACTTGATGCAAATGCATTGTTCGGTACTTTCACACATCATAAAATTTGCTACAACACAGACGCACGTTACTTCTGCGACCTACTACAGCCAACTGAGCAAACGCAGCCACTTGCAACTTGTGTCATGAGTTGCTAAGACATGTACGAACATGTCAAGACTGGTTGCAAACACATTCCACCCAGTGAACAACCACTACAATTCCAACCCGGATACTATTTGAACAAACCTCGTATTTCCTGGGGTGTAAAGGTGGCTGGTGCGTAGGGCTGACAACCTTACCACCTTCATATGCCGATTGTCTTGAAATCTGGGAGCCTCAACCTCCTGGAACCCTCATGGCCTGTCCAGGCCTGTAATGGGATTGTTTTACATATAATTATGGCTTATTTCCTTCTTGCCTAACTTAATTATCCTTTGGTCTTCTCTTTGGTTTACCAAGCAACTTTCTTACCAATATGTATTCATTTCCTCTACCCAGGTTATGTGTTCAGCTGATCATAACCTTATTTCTACTGCTGTTACAAGTAGGAAAGACTGTTGTCCTTTCAATGGAACTGTTGGTTATTCACTTAGTAATGAATCAAGCCTGAGAGCAAACCAACCTTCATTAGTGTGCCTTCTTTAAGTAACTTCCTGCCAGGCATTACAATTCTTGGCTTGCCACCAGATAAGCAATTCTGCAGTTTGAGCATCCTCTGCATGTTTTCATGATCTTGTACCAAGCTGTTGATGTGATCTGCAGCTTTCTCTACTTCACGGAGAGAGGCTGTTGGGAAACATTGTTGACATTAAGATACATAAACATTTATACATCATTGCAGTGTACAACATTTTGCTGCATTTCTGTTTGTTTTATAAATTGCATATATTTAGTCATCATTCTGTGACCTCCTTCAGAGCAATTTTGAACAATAAAGTCAGGTCTGCTGTAAAGTCAGGATAGTGTGGTCAGTATGACCGTGCTGTGGGCTGGATGACCACACAATGCATGTTCCTCTTCTGCAAGACATATGTATGAATCTGAGGGACTACTGGTACTCCCTGGGCAACACTTTGAAATGCTGCAATATTAATAGATCTTTGGAAGGACAAAGAAAACTTTGGTAATGTAATTTATTTTTGAATATAAAATAACAACATGGAAGCAGTGCAATAATTTTCTTGGACTTTTGATATGATGGTGGTAACTGAAGCTAGGCAAGTGAATTTGGTACAGAAATTGAATATAAATTCATAGAAAGTATGTTTACTGGCCTTTGGGGAACAGATTTAAACACCAACTGTATTTCTTGATGGTCTTCCTTTTTCCAGCCAGGAATTCTAAATTGCTACTGCAGACACACACAGAGACCAGTGTATGTCATGTTAGGCCATTCCAAACTTCATTTTAGACACCAGCATATGGTCTTGTAGGATGATAAAGTTTAAATACTATTTGTAAGTTGACACACACAAAAAAAAAAACCACTGATAACAACACAGAACAGCACTTCCATCCTGATCCTGCTCGCAAGCTAATGACATATACCATTGCTGTGTGTACAGTAAAAAAATCCTGATGACAGACAGAGGAATTGTCCAAAACATGTAGAGCTTTATTCCAAAAATAAATTTGAGAAATTAATGCATCAAGTTTGTTTTATCATAGGAATTTATCATGATGCACGGTCACCTGAACATCAAATTAGCCAACAGATAGTTTACATAATTAGTTATAGGTAGTAGCAGTAGCAGTAGTAGTAGTAGTAGTAGTAGATCTGTAGAACTAAAGTTTGGTTCTTCTGGGAAAGAAAGAGTTCTGCTCGAACATTTTTATATCATTTTGCTTGGGAACCACTGGTGAAGTATCATTACCTAGCAGCACAGTGTAGTCAGGGTGCGATGTGGATGTGTGTGAGATCACTTGCTTCAGTAGTAGCCGATATCGAGGTACGCGCTGTATTGGCGCAATAAGCAGTGACATCAGTTTGGTTGACACTTCAGGGCGGCTCTCTTGGTCTGCTATGTAACTGCTCAGTACTGGATTTGTCTTCCGCAAATCCTGGTTTTAATGGTCCAAGACCACAATGATGGACACATTAAGTTATGCAAAAAACCAACAGTAAATGTGAAACACTGTCCTTTTTAAATTACGAAATGAAATAGGCCCAGAATATGACAATGAAAAAGAAAATTGGAGGATATTAACCAATAACAAAATTTATGCAAGTGTTAAACAACCTACTATAATAGAGACAATAAGTTTAAATAGTTTACTTTGGTTTGGGCATGTACAGAGAATGGAATAAAATAGAATTCCATATATGAATTTGGGAAAAACAAGATTGAGAGGTAGACCAAGAAATAGATGGCAAGATGAGGGTGAGAAAGGATGGAAGAATAGTTGGTGGAGAAGGGTGGCAGGAAAAAGTACATAACAGAGAGGAATGGAAGAAGCTCCTGAGAACGGCAAGGAATCGATGCATTCTGCACGTGCCAGTGGAATGAATGAACATGACTCATGATATCAAGCTTCTGCCACGGTGTAAATGAGATCTGAACTGGTCTGGGATTCTACAATGTTCACAATCCCAGAAGGGTGGAGATCTTATTACATGATTTTCAGAATTATGTATATCAAACAAAAACACAGACTGGTATGTGAAAATTATTACTTTATCTGACAACTATTATCAGTCATGCCCCTTCAGCTCATTCAAAACCCAGCTCATTCACCAGCATATATGAACACTGTATCTCATGATTGATGTGGCACATTCTTCAGAAACGTAGGAACTTGTGTACCAAAATACATGGAGCCACATTTCAGAAGAAAGAATTCGTAATTTTCCAGTTGTTTCATTTTGGAAGACGTGACCATGTAAAATTATACAATGTTAGACTAAATACAGTACCTGCAGAACAGCTATTGCTTGCTTATAGTCATAAGCATACACAGAATACAGTTTGAAGAATGGAGCTAGCTTCAAGAATGATGCTGCGATGTTTTCAGGATTGCGCTTCAATTCATCAAGAAGTGCGCCATTCACATTATAAAGTGTTTCAACATGCCCAAACAAAGTCATGTACGTGTCATGAGGAATGAAACTCTTTTTCTTTAAAGGTTCCATGAAATACTGTAAAAGAAACAACCAAGAATTTTATGTTTATTTTATGTTTATGGTTCCGTGCATCGCTGATCTATATTAATAACTGTCCAACAAGATGCAACACAAAGCAGTCTATTTACTATTCTGCAAGTTCACTCTACATGTTTCGGGTGTCTACTGCACCCATCACAAGGAGTACACAAAACTGTAACTACAGCCTACAGTACTGGTCATATTATTTGTGCAGCTACCTCCCTCCAACATGGCCACATTGGAGGGAGGTAGCTGCACAAAAATATGACCAGTAACAGAGGCTGTAGTTACAGTTTTGTGTGCTCCTGATGATGGGTGTGGTTGACACCCGAAACACATAGAGTGAACTTGCAGAATAATAAATAGACTGCTTTGTGTTGCATCTTGTTGGACAATTATTAATATAGACAACCAAGAGTTGAATGGCATCATAACTTCATAAAAAATGCTGTCAGAAACCTATGTCTCCTATAGGCATATAACTGTAATGATACTGTTATTAACACATCTTCTGTTCTGAAGATGGGGGCAACAGTTTCCTCCAAAACATGGGAATCATCTGTGACTACAAGGTGCATAAACCACACAACACAGCCTCGAAAATCCTACTTAACTGTAATTTTTGTGAATCTGAACTAGTGGTCCAATTTCAGCATTGTGTATATGATCAAATACACATGTTCAAACATCTCTGTTATTGTCCACTGTGGACAACAGACAGCTTCAAACAGAATCTAAAATTACCTGCATGATAACTTCCAGCTGATGTAAGTAATTAACCTCTGATGTTAGGATTTCTTGTATAGCCTGAGCTCTTAAAGAATTTGCTTTGGTTTTTGCAGAATCCTTACTGATGTTGTCCAGTGCTGATAGGACTGAAAATAGGGTACCGTTACATAAGTACTGCTGTAGTTTTGGTCCAAAACTTATAGATTGTTACATCATATTTGGTGCAGACGATGCTACAGAAATAAAAAAAGGTCTTTATGCAACATTTGAGGTTTTCACACTGAATGATTCATTAATTATCTCATGCATCTGGTCTTTAGGAACAAAACAGCAGATGTCTCTGAAACTTTGATAATCACATATGAAATTAAATATCATAATTCAAAAGACAATTAACTTAATTTTCACAGCTGTGACAACCTCAAATCCAATCATAAGCACAGTATTCACTTATAACAGACAATTTATTCCCTGGCCACGATTCAAACCAAGTAACTTGCACTTACAAATCATACTCCCTACTATAGACTTAACCTGCTTAGGTTGAAGAAATTCAATGAGATGCAACAGTATGTAGACCAAATGTGACCAAATAAGGTCATGTTTGAGGAATGTAATTTGTTCCTTTTTGGGTAATTCCCCGGCATCTGATTTCTAATTGCTGACGTTTCGGAACTCACTGTCGGTTCCAAGACACTGGGGAATTACCCAAAAAGGAACAACTTACGTTTAGAACACAGCGAAAGTTTAAAAACAAGAATGTTTGAGGAAGCTTTCTCCCCAGATAGTATGATCTGTACCAGAGGCTACAACTACAGTTGTATGTACTCCTGACGATGGGCGTGATGGACGCCCGAAACGTGTAGAGTAATTTAGCAGTAAATAAATATCTGCATACTGTTGAATCTTATTGGATTTCTTCAACCTAGAATTAAAATTCACAGAACCACGAATATAAAAATTAACTTGATAAATTGTCTTCTGGGTATTTCCCCGGCATCTGAGTATTAAAGGTCTTTAATACCGGGGAAATACCCAGAAGACAATTTATCATTACTACTACACGGCGAAAGTTTAAAATCTAGAAAAATTGACTTGCTTAGTATAGAGTGTGTATGTTGCTTCCCTTACAGGCACGTATATAATTACACAGCACAGCTACCTTTCATCCTCGTTCGTGTTGTAAATATGTGTTTCTCATTGATAACATGACGCAGCTCTGCACTCAGTGTAAGTTGCTGTTGTGGCGTGTTATACACGGTCATTTTGTCAAAACAGTAGACACAAAATGAATGTTGAAGCTCAGTATAATTCAAACACCTTGCCTACAAAAAGAAAAGACAAAGGAAAAGGTCATTTTATTGATTTGTATGACCACATCATACAGTTGTTCCAGGTTGGAACCTAACACTTGCAGAGGGATGTGCAAATTTTACAAAAATCTGGGAGTCATCTCAGAATTCTAAGCACCAGAAGGTTGATATGAAAGTAGTCCCATAGTCAGCATCCACACATATTAGGCACTGCCATAGAAAATTAGTCACCACAGTGATATCATGCTTGGGATTTGAGATCCCCTAAGCTGGTAGTACATGATACAAGACATGAGTACTTTGGAAGGGATTGGGGGGGGTGTGGAGGATAAGGATGTGTAGAATACAGAACGGCCTACCATCATATCTTCTTGACTTGGTGAGTATGGTCTAAACCTGTGGATCAACATTTCCTTTTCTTGACTCTTGCCTACAATAATTGTACATGCAACAGACTTTTAAATTAAGTGATCATAGCGCTGTAGGCAAATAATAAATTAGATGAGCATTATAAGCACCACATTAAACTGTAATGAGATTACATCCTCCTCACATCACATGTATGCATGCCTGTATTGTATATGGGAAGCCCGAGGTTTAATTCTCAGACTACAGTCTAGTTATCCAACTGAATTTTCTGTGGTTTCCCTCAGTCTCTACAGCTATGACAGTAATTTCAAAAACGTCAAAATAATTTAAGTGCATACGTTTCAGACTTAATCACTCGCATTCATGCTCATCAGTATATACAAATTCTTGGAGCACAGTAATCATAAGGTTCGTCATCCCGTTGTGTTTATAACAAACTAGATTGGAGTGTGTGTACTTGTCTAACACAACTATATGCACAGTATCTGAGAAGCTAACAGTTACTCAGCTTGTCGAGAACAAGCATGTCTTTTATGGAACCCAAAGTTTCATTATCGTGTCGCAACAGTGCAATTAAATTTACTAAATCAACTTTGCCACATGTGTGATATTGGACATGTTAAACTCAGTTTACAATCCATATCTAGACTCTCAAAACTCACAATAAATCAACGCCTAAAACAAAATGCAATATACAATAATACACTACCCTAATACCAGCATTAATTAAAACGGATAAGGATGACCAATTATAAAATTCTCGTACTTTTACAACAGCCCACAACTGGTCTCAATCCTAAACCAGAGAGCAATTGCAATATAAAGTGGCATTAAACAACAGAACGAATCATGTGACAAGATATACATGAACTTCAATAGTACCAGAAAAGCTATAAGATGAGAGACGAATGGTAAATAAGTATTTGTAGCAAGGGCTCCAGTACAACTTTCTTCAAAAGGTGGGGTCCACAAAATGCCTTGGCGAGTCGTCAGCTGTCCGAGGGCCGCGAGTCCCTCTTAATATTAAATCTAAGGAATTTTGCATATATAGTACAGCTGTTAATATAGGAAATCCCTTACACAGGATGAAACAATTTTAATACATACTAGTACTGAATATTTCCGTGTACAAACTACAGTGACAGGCCTACGAAAAAAAAACCCCTTCCAGAATGAATCTAATATTCTTAGTCACGACCGCATAAATGTAATTTAATCTTGCTCACTACAATAAGATATTAACATAGATTTTGATGATTTGTATTACATTTATAAACTTACAGTTTGTACGTTGTAGAAGTTGGAATTTTATGATATACAAATACGTACATGCCGCCACAAACAAACTACGAGAGACAAAATTGCAATGTTGTCAAGTCGTCGGCAGTTTATCTTCAAACAGTAATGAGCATTGCATATTTTCCTTTGCTGAGGCTTTCTTTCCGGCAGACAGAATGCATTAGGTAGTGAATTTCATGTAAATACTGTTAAATTAGTGCTCATTTTGCGTGTGCTGTTTTCAGGCGAATCGTTTAATTTATATCAGATAATTTTGTAACTTACAATTTGAATTGTAATAGGAGCATTGTTACATAAAATTTACGGAGTGAATTAAGTAGATCTTAATTAAATTTTTATTTAGGCATGTATATTAATTATACATTACCTTAATACTAATGTTAAATAAACCAACTTTTGTGCACGATATTGCAACATCGATAGTTGCTCTTGTTCCTGGGGCTGGCGTGGTACCACGTGATTGTCAACCAATAGTGAGCCTACCCCATCTCAGCCACAATTTAAATCCCAGCGTATAGGTAAGATCGTGGGAACGTTGTAGCAGTAGGTTTTAACGGTTTCTTGAAAATGTGTTTGATAATTTAATGTCAAAGTGCGTTACCTTAATGCATTTATTTAATGAATGTATATCATTCGTTCAAATCCGCTGGATTTATTAAGAATCAGTGTTCACACGTGTGATACATCGGTGCCTTCACTATACATTTTTAAATTGGTAAGGATGACCTCACCCTTGTCATCCCAAGCATGAGTGCGTTGCACTCGATTATTATTTAATATTATTTACGTGATTGGATTGTTACATATTGTGCTTCAAGTAATGAAGTAAAGATCCGTTGCAACCACATTATAAGATATAATTATGTTAATACGGTGTTGCTCAATTAGATTTACACGTTGGAAATACATGCAGAAAGGTTATAGACATTACATTACCTTTAAGCATTCCTTAGTCTTTTATTAGTTGTGATATACAGAAACGTGGGAATAAGACGAATTGATTCTTTCCACGTAGCTACTAGGTATTTTAGAGCTCCAAAATGATGGAAACCAGTCTTACAGTGATTCATTTCCGTGCATTAGTAGGATTCACGCAATGCAACCAACGAATATTAAAATTTATTTCTTACACTTTACCGTAACTCCGATTTGTTTCGGTCTATCTTTATCGTCTTCAGGGAGTTAGGTGGATTAAGCACATTAACTATTATGTATATAGTGTTCGTAGGTAGTATAAAATTCATGGTAGTATTGCAGAACTGGTCCATAAGATGCGGAGGCTGTAGTTTCATAGGTTTTTACAATTGTTCATGCAAGGAGGATGTCAACTTTGTTTTGGCTGGCTACCATAACATACCCTTGACAGTTTTTGTCACTGTGAACTATGTCCTTGGGTTTGTATCCCCCAACTAGAGACAGTGTTTAACTACCCAGTGTCAATTTTGTTCATGCACGGCTCCTGCTTCTGCTCAGTTGTCTCCTCAGGTAGTGTTGTATTTACTTTTGAGACTTTGCAGCATTATGTTTGAAGCTCTGAATAATTATATTTCTGTGGATTCAATCTCCCTAAGCCAATTGTTATTTTGTTAAATTTCTTATAACATTTTGTAAACTTGTATTTCTTAACATTTATTTTCTTGGTGGTTAATTTTATGCCAAGATTGTGATTTACATTCATTTTGACCAGGTTTTGTTTTGTATGTAATTGTAATATGATTTATTTGTGGAACAAGTTGGTAGACACTTTAACCCATGCAATTAGAATGATACATTAAATGACTGAGAATCAATGTTATTATGTGATTTATTTTCTTATTTCCTTGCAGGCAAAGTTGCTTTTAATTATGAATAACAAAGAAAACAAGCCGCAACCAAAAGTTGCCAAGGTTCCTTGTACCAAACTGATTCTCAATAAACAGCATCCTCAGGTTAAGTCAACATTAGAAAGTACAAAGCCAACGCATCTGAGAAATGTGAATCAAGAGACTGTTCATACTGCTCGCAGTCAGAAACTCATGTAAGTTTGGTTTTAAACTCTTACATAATAGAGCTTTATGGTGCAGCATGAGATTTGGAAACTGGGCACAAATTTGTGCTGCTTTGATGTTGCAATAGTGCCACAAGTTTCTTGATTTGGAAAAAAAAATTATCAGTTATAGAAATAGGTTTATGTTATTTGTATGTAATGTACCATTAATTAATAGAAATAGATTTATGTTATTTGTATGTAATGTACCGTTAATTAATAGAAATACTTCATTCACCTGCCTATGAAGATGGAACCGATAGTGAGTTCCGAAACATCGGCAATTAGAACTCAGACGCCGGGGAATTACCCAAAAAGGAATAATTTACATTTAGAACACGGCGAAA
>Ga0123355_10013936_pt1 | contig 12534 bp, 10 predicted proteins | sample TergutEmb28metaG_3_FD_89872 | JGI IMG/M metagenome (GOLD analysis project Ga0123355, IMG submission 89872) | Embiratermes neotenicus P1 segment gut microbial communities from Petit-Saut dam, French Guiana - Emb289 P1 | ecosystem: Host-associated > Arthropoda: Insects > Digestive system > Gut ...
CATCAGCTGGTTCACATTTGCACTTGTATACATATGAATTATTCTTCCTTGGTAATGAGTATAAATGAGCCATCACCGGGAAGGATAATTCGTATGTTTCAAGTCATTTACTGAATATGACAATTTCTCAGCAGTTTAATCTATAATCAACATTTGGTACATTACTCTGGAGAAATGAGTTAACATCATGGACAAATTATCATCATCATTTGCATGTGTTTGTTAAGTCAAGTTTGGTGGAATGTCTATTGCGTAAATGACACAACAGACATCCCACCAAACTTAGCTTAACAAAATCACATAAAATGATGATGAGATCTCAACATCACCACGTGGTTTAGGCATATTATATAAAACTCTTTTAGCAAGAAAGTTGTCAAAACCTGAAGATGGCCGCTATAGGCCGAAACATGTAGTTTTTCCATTGCTAATAACACCATCATTTAGCCATATATTTATAGTTGTGTTTTTGACTGAATTTACCTCACCTTATAGTTTAAACACACAACGGGGATGGCACACCTCAGAATTATATGATGGCCTTCTTCATATATATATACTGGGCCGATTTGGTTTAACCATCAGATCGTGTCCCAGTTGCCTCTGTGTTCCTCGTTACACATGCCTGGCAGTACACCTCTTATACCAACACAGCACCTACCATGTTTAGAGGATACTATACACAAACAGCCTCATTGCCTGCATATCCCTGTCCAGTCTAGTTGTCCTTGGTGCTCCAACATCGTAATAATTTTGAAAACAGTACTAAGACCAAAATAATTTTCAACATGTTGGAACTTTTGATTCAACACTAATGAAGAAGCTGATAACCCTGCAAGAAGTGAAGGGATGATGCTTAGCTCAGTGTAACAGACCCTATGCAGTGGGTTTGATAACTCTTAGTTTTACGTGATACCATAAGAACAGCCAGCTTCCAAAACGCTGTGCGCATTTTTAACTGGAAATAAGATGACGGAAAAAGATCCAATATATGTGTCATTCAGCACAATCCAGCAGTCTTGTATATTATATACTGGCATTTCTCTTCTATCACAAAAAGTATGGTACAGGTTTAAGACTTTTGGGATGTTACATCATGCTGATGAGCCATCAGAACATCAGAAACCAGAAGACTTGAACATTCAACAACCCCACTGCAAGAAACTCAATTCTCACAAAGCTCAGAATAGTCCAGACACAAGACAGTGACTGCCAATGCTTGTGTGTATATGAAATGTTCTACCTTCTTGTACAGGCAGCAAGGGTAGCATGATGGGTACAGCAACTCATTACAGGCTGGACAGTCTGGAGACTGAATCCCAGAAGTTTCTTCATGTCATATATGTATCCATCACAAAGCATTCCTAAACCAGTATGTACTTTGTGTGATTTCAAGCTTCTGTAGCGAAGATGACAGTCCGGAAGTGTGCAGTTCTCACCCAATATGTACTTAGTCCTCACAGTTTTGGTCAAAAAAACTTTTTCACCTCTTCAAAGCATTTCTTCCATTCCAGCTCACAAATGCTCTTTATAATGCCTCATATGAATGCTTTAATGACAAGATATTTTAACACTGTCAATGCTACAATGACATACAAAAAAACAGCAAACAGGCAAAATAATTATTTTTCATGGCCCAAGACTGTATATATTATCGATATAAATTAATTTCTGAATAGGAAGGGGCAGGTACATCAAAACACAACTGTCTTTGTATCCTATTTATTATGCTGACGACGACATGTTTCGGCCACTTTGGGCCATCTTCAGGTCACAAAAATGTATAATGAGGAAAACTGTACAGTGTATGATCACTGAGTGGTGTACACAACACGCGATACGGCAACCATTCACACTCCGAAGTGTTGGCAGTTGAAAATTACTTGAATCCTCATTGGAATGGACACAGCCACTACCAAAAGTTGCAGGGACCCTGAGCAGACCCTCACCGGCAGTTGACATCCGGAGAATAAAGCATCTCCTCACACTGCAGAAACCCAGATCAGAACAGACTACTTCACCTATGGAGTCACATCACACGCCGAGCTGTTCATATTCATTCCGGCTAAACGCAACAAAACTCCACACGAGCTGACAGATTCTCGACCGGATACGCTAAGGACAATTTTTCTATATGTATATTGCCACAATCACAAATACGACCATTTCTGAAACATCCATGTACCCGCCACAGACATACGAACACTTAAAAAAACGCTTGGGATATCCCTTGCTTTCCACTTAGCACGTACGAAACTCCACCTAGTTTTTCACCTCACACGGAGTGCACTACTTATACATACACAATTTAACTTAATGCATGTCTTGTAAGACATAAAGTACAACTTGTTTATATATAACCATTAAATTCAATGTACCTTACTTATAGGCGATACTATTAGTTCAATAAGGATAAACCAAACGACGAGATCTCGGTGAAAGTTTAGAATAGGCACCTCTACTAATGACCATACACTGTATAGATTTCCTCATTATACATTTTTGTGACCTGGAGATGGCCAACAGTGGTTGAAACATGTCGTCATCAGCATAATAAATAGGATACAAAGACAGGTGTATTCTGACATACCTACCCCTTCCTAATTGCATAAAATACAACAGCGATGATGCACCTAAAGATAAATTTCTGAATATATATTTCACATCCTCGCAATAAAGACAATGTTAAATAGAAGTATTGTATAACGTACTGCCTTCATCACTTACAACACAGTTGAAACCAGAATGAACAGTGGGAAAGCGTGTCACTTTAAAAAGCAGGAACTTGAAATAATTACTGAACGGGTACAGAAACAAAACACTTGCTGTTATAGACTCAATAGATTTACAATGCATTCTATCATGGCAACGGAAAGACTGGCTGTTACAAACAAGAATATGTCATATGTTTCAATGTAACTCATTCAATATGAAAATCTGTGGGATTCTCACTGACTTGCAGAATAAGAATCATTCAGTACAAATTCAGAGCAAATATCTTGTACTTTACACATTTCATTTCATAATGACAAGTTTCGCACAATCACAGAGAACAAGGATATAATATATCTGCTGTTGTGGATTTGTATACATATGAAGCATTCAATCATGGTAATGAAAATTCTCAATCCATCACCAGGATGATTGTTTCCCATGTTTCAAGCCACTCAGAGAACACAAGAATCAGTGGATTGTGAATAAAAGGTGTATGCAGCTCCGACTGAGGCTTGTACACATATGAAGCATTCAACCATGGTGATGAAAATGGTGGATCCATCACCAGGGTGATTGTTTCCCATGTTTCAAGCCACTGACAGAACACAAGAATCTGTGGATCACGAATGAAAGGTGTACGCAGCTCCGACTGAGGCTTCTACACATATGAAACATTCAACCATGGCGATGAAAATGCTGGATCCATCACCAGGATGATTGTTTCCTATGTTTCAAGCCACTGACAGAACATAAAAATCTGTGAACTGTGAACTAAGATATGAAAGGTGTACACAGTACTGACGTATATATTCTTCTTTAGTAATGAAAAGCTTGGCACAATTAGGGATAATATATAGAAACCAGACATTGTCTTATGCAAACACATATGTATGACGCATTCTCCTTTTTTAAAATTACTTACTATGTGCATTTTGAACCAATATTTGCATTTCATGTGCCAAATAAATGCACTTACAAAACATATGACATTATAGCCACTTCACTTCAACATGTTTTGGCAATTCTAATGCCATCTGCAGGGAGTACATACCAAGCTTAAAACCATTTATAGTTAAATGGATATCTTGCCCCCCAAAAGTGTTCCACCAATGTGATAACACAACTGGATCAAAACGGACAAACTTTCAAATGTTAAAAACTAGAATGGAGGTATAGAATAATAATGAGGAAAACCTCTTGTAATGAAAAACACCCTGACCAGCAGAAGACATATAGGTTGTTCAAAAAGAAAGAGTAACTAACACCTATGAAGATGGAAGAAGCCTGAAATGGCTTTGTTGCTGCTGCTGATGATGATAGTGATGACCTTCGCAGTTTGGCAAACAGTCCTTCCTTATCTCTTCACCTCTTCTAATGTCGGTGCTCCTCTAAAGGTAAAGCTATCCTATTACAGACTTGGACAGGTCATTAGCATTCATCACAGTTGTGGCTTCCCAAATTTCTGGACAATTAGGACATGAAGGTTAGAAGGTTGTCAGCCCTTTGCACCAGCTGTCTTTACCTCCCAGGAGATATCCCACATGCTCATTTCTGTTAGAGGACCACAGTGCAGCCAGAAGAATTAAGTGAATGAAAAATCACAATGACCCCATTGGGAATCAAACCCGCAACCTTCCAGCTTGTAGCACATTGCCTCTATCAACTGCGCCACTGTGTACCGCCCTGTGCTCCTATACCTGACCGAATATGCATGCTAACAGTTCAACCACAACAGACTGACATGCAGACCTGTAATGTGCTGCTAAATACAGCAGTGAACCAACATCTATATTCTGCATACTGTTCCATTAAGTTGAACAATTGGAAACTGAACCAATGCTACTCTACATTAACTACATTCTTCTCAATTACAAACAAAACTATCACAAAATAAAAAGACAACCAATTTCCAGTGCCTACCATAAAGAAATGTTATAAATGAAGTAACTTTGAGGGGAGGAACCAAATTACTTTTGGATTTCATGCAGTTTCATGCTGCCATGAGGAAAATGATTCTGAATCCTCTTTGCTACTTCACTAGACACTTGAAACTACAACAGCAGTATGGTATTTCTCTATACTGAGAAGTATGATTATATTACAAAGACAGCACTGTAACAAGACATTGGTTAGTTCAGACTTGTGTACGTATGGGGCATTCTACCTTGGTGATGAGGATAAAGGAACCATCACCGGGAAGCATGTTCCATACGTTTCAAGTCGCATACTGCGTATGAGAATTCTACGATGTAAAATGCAATGTGGAATAAGTATGTAGTTCAAACAACGATGGATATCTAGTATGTAATTGCATGAAATTTCACCAACTATGTACTGTATTACTGTAATAGCTCAAATGTGGTCCAGCTAGCTCAATGATGCATTTTTCAACACTAATGCCATTATACCTTCATCAAAATATGGTAGCTAGCTCCACAGCAGCAGCAGATTTCCTCATTTTCAGATTATGAATGTTACCCTGCAGGCTGAAAGCTGGCCACCAACCCTTCACAACTCTACGTTTTAAATTCATATTCCTTAAAGATCAAGGTTAATGAGGAATGTGGTACCATTATAAACTACAGGAAAAAGGCAAAGGCTGATGCACACTTGTCAACATATGAGGCACATAAATTTGGTGATCAGAAGAACAAAAATAACACCAGAGATAATGTCTCATATATTTTAAACCAATCATTCAATATGAAAATTTACAGGATGCAAACTGAGTTGTGGAAGACAGATGTTATAATAAGAGTATGGGTTTTGTCTATTATGTACTCCTGCAATAATAACAAACATTGTACATCGTTATGAAGCTATGCAACTAGACAGTAAGTCACACTAGTACGTACACAATGCGAACTACCTCAGTGATGGGTACACTAAAATTATCACCAGGAAGTATGCCTGACATGTTCCAATATGAAAACCTTTGGTGGATTGTAATTTTTGGAAAACATGCAGATTAAACTAGAGTAGAATTCTGGTTAATTATTCTTGCTTAATAAAAATAAAAATTGCACAGTCATGGAGAAGAAACACATTTTGTGTATGTGTGTGTGTGTATATATCACACAACCTATTCTGCTCATGAAAAGTGTGCAGCCATCACATGGAGGTTTATTTCCAATGTTCCAACCCAATTACTAAGTATGAGAATTGGTAAGATTAACAAAATGACAACAGCAGCAACAATGATGACAAGGAATATAATGAAGACGATTCACCATCACCACCACCACCATCATCATGAAACCATCATCATCCATACAATACAGAATGAAGAACCAGATGATTCAGACTTGCATACATATAGTGATAAGAATAACATGTCTGACTGGAGAAATAAAAACAATCTACTATGATCTGTAAACATTTACTGTATATTATATTGAAGCATGTTTCTGTTTTTTTAAAAGCCATCATCAGGCAATGTAATATAATTGAAGAAAGGTTATCACATACAACACAACCAACTGCTTCACTTTCATGAAGTTGAGACCTACTACATAAAAATGAAACATTTTATTAGATGCAGGTGACAAACTTTCTTTAAGCATTTTATGTCTGAAGACGGTATTTTAAAAAAGTCAAAACATGTTGTAATACAATATACACTTAATTAATACAAAACAGTTGGGACTAGTTCTCCGCTGTTGTTTACATATGAAAACGGAATGTCCAATGGAAAGAATGTATCCACCAACGGGCAGTTTGTTTCTTTGTGTTTCCAGCAATGCAACTGAACCTGAGAATGTGTGGCCTGCAAAGTGTACTGTGGAATATGTAGGAAGTTTACACTACAATGAAATTCCGGTATGTATTCCTGCTAATAGTGAGACAGATGGTACTATCATAGGGAAGGTATAGAAACAAGACACTCATTTGGACTTGTACATATATCATATAGTCCACCTAGATGATGAGATGTCTCAAGCCATCACTGGGAAGACTGTATGGTATGTTATAAGTCAAGCAATACCAGAAGACGCAAGGTGCAGAAATTCAAATAATTATAACAGTAGCAATCGTCTGAAACCTGGTACTGTCACTGGGGAGACGAAGAAAATTCAGCTCATTGAAAAATGCATATGTATGACACATTCTATTGTGGTAACAAAAATAAATGAACCACCACAACCAGGAAATTCCTCTCATATGTTCAGCAACTCAAGAATGAATACATACATGGCAAACTATTTCCATCATGAAAATAACTCATACCATAAAACAGCACAGTGCAGAATGCAGTTAACCTCCCTTACTGTATGAGACATGACTATATGATATGCTACATGTAAGGCTCTAAGCAATCATCCAATAAAAACATATAAGTCTCATTTTTGATAACAATTACTGCATCCTGAAATTGTGAGGTCTGAGACCAGAGAAAATATCTGTATTCAGTATCACTTATAGATTAACCTGTGTCAGGTCCAGTCATATGAAATTTGAGGTCTTCAAGGCAGTGAAAACTTACACAGTCATGCACTGCATAACGAGGTTTCAGTTAATGTTGGACCGCATATACAACGGTGATCCCATAAGATTATATTACAATATAATATTATAAAACTTACCATTGTGTTACAAGTGCCTACAGTATTCAGTACAGTAACATGCTGTACAGGTTTGTAGCCTAGGAGCAATATGCTGTACCATATAGCCTAGGTGTGTAGTAGGCTATACTATCTAGGTTTGTGTAAGTACACTCTATGATGTTCGCACAACAACAAAATCGCCTAATGACGCATTTCTCAGAACGTAACCCCGTCCTGAAGTGACGCATGACTGTACCTTGTTCTTCTGGTTTGTGATATGATGGATTTGTGCATAGTACTGTACTTTCAGAGAAACCTACTGCCTCCAAGGGCAGAAGATCCATTCATCACCTGTTCTCACAAACTATTCCCCTAAAATCCATCTTAATAATATCTTTCCATCTTTTTTTTTGATCTTCCTAGAGGCCTATTTCCACAAGAATTTTCCCTAAAAATCCACAATTTTTAAGTATATTCATAATCTACATACATAATACATTTCATATTCCTACATATAATCAATAAATAACAGATGCTATGATTGCAATTCTTGTTGTCCTTGTTTGTTTGTTTTGTAAATCACATGAATAAATCAGACAGACTAGTGTCAATTATAACTGATTACTGTCAAAGGCAACCCTGGTAACATCAGTAACTGAAACAGTCACGAAGGGAAATGCCTGTAATTTTTGTTGAAATTTAGCCAAACATGAATTTTTAGTAAAAACCCACAACATGAAACGTCACAAAAACCCATCCAGTGGGAGCCAAGTTGCTTCACGCACACGCACAGATAGATGGACACACGGACAAAACATGATGCAGGTAGCAGCTGATTTCACAATAAAAAAAATTCTGAAAATGGTAAACTACCTTGAAAATGTTCAGTCGGAGGCCTGAGGTGGCCGTCTAATCTTCACTGGTCAGACTCACTACAGAACATACAGAGATGCAGTGCGACAATATCTTTGTACCATGACCCTACACTGCGGTGCCTCTGATGCAGACAATTCGCATGATCCACTTAAAAGTCAGAAACATGTTCTGTGGTCTATGACCATGTTACTCAGAACATGTAACTTTAAATATAAAATGCAATGTGTACACAAAACAGTCATCAGTTTACTACAAATTAACTGAAGCATAAGAAAAATGTCAAATTTCCACACGCGCGATCTGACGTTCTCACAGTGGTGCTACTAACGATGCAAGTCTCCTGGAATGCTGTGCTTTGTCATTGGATGTGTACTACCTGACATCTTCAGGGTCAAGCAGGCCAAGAAGAAATAAGTCTTCTTTGACTGCTTGACCCTGAAGATGAACCACAATCCTCTGACACGTCGGGAAATATTCACCCGATGACACAGTGTCACATCCCCAAAGACCCTCATCTTCAAAATGACAGACACATGGCAAAAAATAGAAATGCACATTTAACAACGAAGAGCTGTATCCATATAGCACAGACCGACAACATCCACGTACAAAGGGTCAATAAATTTACAGAAAATAAGACTTGAAAAATGTTTTCAACAAAAAATTCACTTAATAATCACAAAAACAGAGGATAGCCACAGTAGCTGCATGTGTGAATCACTGCTATGAAGACTAATTATCCAATGCTGCCATATTTTCACTCTTTCCTTTTCTGACATGTCCAATCTGAATAACAAAACCTACACTAAATCATTTACTCTTACTTTATGCAATTATAAGAACCCAACCCACCAATGCACAAATTTTACTACAGCAAATATGAAAGCTGTGTACTGACAGGTTATGTTCTTATTATTGCACATTCTGTAAGCACAATGGGAAAGCCACATTTTTGGATTATTCTTACCTTATTGGTCAGGCACTGCTGGAAGTCTGCAGGCATGTCTGCGACAGGAACACGATCGTGAGGCCGTTTTGGTCCACTGACTGAGGACACCACAGTTGCCAGATCAAGAGTCACCACTTCGGAGAACACAGGATCCTGTGATTCATCCGAATAATTTCTGAACATGCCCACTGCTTTCAGGTAACATTCCATTAACTGCACTTTGTTCTCATCCCGATCTGAAAATAAAGAAAATCCGAAATTATGTTTGTTGTTTCATGCATCATCACAAACTAAAAGTACTTCCTAAGCCCCAAATACATAAATTTTGCCATCCTTTCCACAAAGTATACCAAGAGTAACAAAAACATGGAGAGCTGAATACTAAGCGTAAATGTAATACAACAAATACAGTATGTTTAACTGCATATCCCAATATGCATTTATTCTGCTGGTGCAAAAACATTAAATTAAGCTCAGACATATTTTACTTCATTTACCTCGTATGTTATTAAACACTAACTACAAACAATACCAGAAATACATGTTTCCAAGCTGGATGAGCTCTAAATTTTACATCATATCTTTTTAGTTTTAATTCTTCATGAAACCAACAAATTTCTAAGTTTCATGAACAAGTGGTTTTATATTGCACATGCTTAAACCAAAATGAAATGTATGGGACACCATTTTCTTGCATGAAACACTCTCAATGCCCTACACCCTCTCACACTAAATTTATTAGACTCTTACCAAGTAGTTTCAGGAATGAAACAGGGAATATGACAAACACATACATACAATCTTCACTCCTTTACATACACTTCATAAAAAAACAATTTTTAAAGGATTTTCTTACTACTGTTATTATGCATGCTGTAGATTTAGATGCTGCTAGTGCACTGAAGGATACTGTAAACATAATCACTGTTTAAAAATATATGCAATGTCCTGCCACACTTGGTTCTCCACTCCTGCCCATGTGCTGAACTTAGCAAAACAATATGTTAAAAAAACCTGCAATGGAAAAAACCCACTGAAGTTCGTACAATTTTGATGCATGTGCTTTCCTGTTGCATTGTTGTCCACTACATGATATTAATATATATCAACATATCTAAATCTTCGCCACAGCTTACAACCCAGCGAAACACAGACAGAATACAGGTTACATCTTTCTTACCAAAAATTGTATTCTCAACTACACTACTTCCCCCACATACTAAACAAGTTACTTACTTACTTACTTACTTACTTACTCCAAGGAGCAGCGTCCTTCTTGAGAAGCTAACTGGTTTGCAGCTAGTCAAGAAATTCCCCGCACTTTATGGAACCCGAAGGTTCATCACCATATTCACAAGTGCCCGTCATCTGTCCCTATCCTGAGCCAACTCCATCCAGTCTCCACCCCCTCCCACTTCCCAAAGATCCATCTTAATATTATCCTCCCATCTACGTCTAGGACTCCCCAATGGTCTCTTTCCCTCAGGTACTAAACAACTTAACTCTACATAATTGTGTTGTAATTATGTAGAGTTAACTGAACAAGTTAACTCTACATAATTACAACACAGGTTTACAACTACGGCAGGGAGCCTAACAACTCTAAGGCTGGATCATTTTTGTTACTTCAATAACTTTACGTTCGTGAATGTTGAAGTAAATAAACTTTCCTAAATTGTTTTCACCACTATCTGGAGTTAGGGATGTACCACACACCACTCACCTGCTATGAAAAGGAAAATATGTGGCTTAAGGCTCATTTTGAGGCCTTCCCCAGAACACTCTGATTTTTGCATCTACTCTCATCAAAAGATGGATCACAAAGTCACTGCATGTCGGTCCTACAGGCCAGTACATGCATTCACAAAACACCTAACTCAGCGCTTTTCAGGTCTACTTAGCAACAGTGTATGTAGACATAAAGGAAAGCTCTGTTACTACAAGAATGTAGCATGACACAGCCTTTCTGTTGTTAGCACATGTAACTTGCTTAACCTAACTTATATCATGACTACAATTTGAAATTTTTCAACATACCAACACACAAAATACAAGTTACACAAGAAAAACCATAAATTACTATAATTTCCCCCCTACCTAAACTGTGATGTGTCCTGCATCGTTGCTATTTTCCAAAAATAATTTCAAACTCCCAGTTTCTAAACACAAACCAAATGTCAACTAATTACTCTCTTTCCACGCATTGCACAAGTTTAAACCAGTTTTCACACAGAATGTACACGGTCAATAAAAGGTGAATGAAAATGATGCATAGTATATGCAGCATTAAGATAGCTAACATTGTGAGTTCACAAACACTGATTTTTCTATGAAAACAGTTGCATTTTCATTCTTTTGACAGGCTTAAGATGGTGATTAATTTGTCTTGGTTCTTCAATGAAAGTGAAAAGTGAAATTACATCCGTGCTCCGGTAATTCTATCTAATTTTATCCTTATTTAAAGAAACCTTGCTGTAAACAATGAAGATATTATGAAACGGATGGTCATCATGAAATGGATTTCAACATCTCAGATAGGGTCCAACAGAGGCTGTTTTAAATAAAGCAATGAACTTTCAGGCCCTTAAAAAGAGGAAATGCCTATACATGCTAAGTAATTATAAACTACGAAAAGATTGTGCTCTGTGATGGTAGTCAGTGACTGTTAATTTATACCAAAGTACTCACTTGTTTGTCGAAGGTAAGCTAGACTATTCTCATCCACTGGGAAAAAACCAACTGTGGCACCATACTCTGGACACATGTTACTAATCGTGGCACGATCCGCAATCGATAATTCAGCTACCCCTGGACCAAAGAACTCGACGAACTTGCCCACAACTCCAACCTGACGAAGGTGCTAGGAATCAACAAAAAGATTATTTCAATGGATAGTAAAAAATTACACAGCCTGCACTAATGATTCTTTTAGGATTGATTGACTGGTAAACGACTTGAAGTATGCAAATTTTTATATCATATACCCTAAAATTCAGTTGATTTTCCTTCATTAGGTGAGTCCCAAACACTGCCCAAACTCAGCTCATCAGATACTTCATGATATAAAACATAGGTTTGCTCTCTGTCTATAGCTACTACATTGCAACACATGATTCTCAGCGTTCATGAGTGGGTGCATAAAATAAAAAATCCAACAACAGTTCTTTGAGCACTGTTCTACACTTCCAAACAGAATTAACACCAGAAAAATATTAATTTTTACCAAAACCTAGAAAAATTAAATCCCTGAACTTCCAGTATCAGATAAAGGATCTTAAGACTTTGATAATATCCTGCAAGGTAAACTGTGTTAATTTGTTCCTTTTTGGGTAATTCCCCGGCGTCTGAGTTCTAATTGCCGACGTTTCGGAACTCACTGTCGGTTCCATCTTCATAGGCAGGTGAATGAAGTATGTCACTGGAAGGATTGTGTGGGGTATTTATACCCCA
>Ga0123355_10013937_pt1 | contig 12534 bp, 6 predicted proteins | sample TergutEmb28metaG_3_FD_89872 | JGI IMG/M metagenome (GOLD analysis project Ga0123355, IMG submission 89872) | Embiratermes neotenicus P1 segment gut microbial communities from Petit-Saut dam, French Guiana - Emb289 P1 | ecosystem: Host-associated > Arthropoda: Insects > Digestive system > Gut ...
TCGAAAAAAAAGGTAAACCTTTCCTCTACTCCAAATTTGGGCCTTACAGGCTCCTTTTTGGGTAAAAATTTCCTTTTGTTCAGACCAAAATGTTCACCAAAAATGGATTTTTTTTTTTTTTTTTTTTTTACATAAAGAATTTAGGTGCTACTTTTCAGTCAACACATCCACCTCAATTATTGTTCTCCACACTTTACCGGTGTTTAGGGAAATAACAGCTGCTTGTTGTGATAATCATACGAATAACGTTAATACGCCCTATGGGTGAAAGGAGGAGTTTCATAATTCTGAAGCTGGTGGTGAATAGACTACCCGATGTTTTCGAGAGGTTAAAATATCGCCTGCAGTTTCTTATTGCTTTTAGTCTCGTGTGGTTTCTGCACATGGGAAAAGAAAGAAACCTCCCCACAAGCTGTTAAAATAACAAAAAGGAAACCAGACGTCAACACGCTTCACCTTGAAATGTCTGAACGACTGCGCCCCAGTACCCGTACAATTGTCAAATTAACCTTTAACGTCATTTTCAAAATAATATCTCCATTTGTGCGTTCGAAAACTTAATCTAAGGAACATAAGTACAAGATCGAACACGCGTATCAAAACAACATTTCTGATTGGTGTGGTCGAGTTAACGGTCCTAACGTATGCTTCCTTCGTACGGATTCCAGAGGTTTCAGTTCTCCTCTAATAAAAGCTGACAACATACAATGCATAAAGTTACAAAAAGTTAAACCCTTAAAATAGCAGTCGTAACTATATTTACTACCTTCTGTAATATTACAAAACTTTGCATTTTTCGCATTGTGTATTTGTGCGTTTCGTACTATTCTCACAACAAACACCACTTATACCAAAATAACATTAAATAATTAAAGCTTTGTAATTAAGAATTTTTTTTGCTGTCTGTGAATAAGGATCTGAAGTCTTATATGTGATGCAGATAAATTTTAAACCATGTTGCACTTGACGCTTCTCTCGCGTTCCTCCAAAATTAACTTAAATGTTTGGGTCTATATGTAACCCTCAGAACATTATCAAAGATTCTTCTAACTGCAGACCTCCATACAAACTATTCAGGCCTGATTTTCTGCTACTCTCCTCTGCTGCATAATCCAACAATCAACTTCTCTTGTGCATACTCCAAAACTCCATTTCAAATTACTTCATTTTATTCTCTTCCGACGGTTCTACCTTAGCTCCAAAACACCAGGAGGGGGAAAGGACACAACTTTAAACTTCAGAGCAATAAATTTCTCCCTTCCCAAATATGTTGATAAATTTAGTGCCTCTAATTACGGCCCCTGCTTTTTACTCTTCTTCTCTCTGCTCTAATTCTTCAAAATAGCAACTCCCCTACACCCCTTGCTTATAAGATCTCCGACACAAAGTTACAAGGCTTCAGTATTTGTTGGCGTAACAAACATTTCTAAAAATTCTTGGTGTTATTATTTTTAATTAGTATGACTATAATTTAAATATCTGTCCTATATACACATCTAACCACTGGAATCCCATTTCTCGTATAAATAATAACTAATAATGGACTTTTCACCCCACAGAAACACTGTTTTCTCCCAGAAAGGCTAGTCTGCACATGTTTGTAAAAGTATAATTGCTTTGTCTAATAATCATGTGAGACCCGTAATCTTTGGGGAAATTTCAGAGTTTTGAATGTTGAACGAATTGTAGAAACAACACATTGTAATCAATATGCATTGAATGATTCAGTACCTCCATCAATCGGGCTGCCAAACAGACGGGCACCGAAAGGGGGGGGGGGGCTGCCGGGTTGCAAAATCGAAATTTAAAAATTCACATTTTTATAAACAAGATGATATAAAGTTTTAAGTAATTTATTTTTTTAATAGTGCTTTAAAAATTGTCAACAAAACCAGTGTTTCCAGCTTTTACGCAACAACAGTCAAGATCTGTCGCTTTCTGTCTATATTACTGGTGTGTGTACAAGAAATGAAACATCGTGATGACTTCAAGGTGATGACTGAATCAAGTACGATGAGCTGAGCGGAGCACGTGGCACTTATAGGGGAGAACAGAAATGCATATATGATTTTGGTGGGGAAACATGAAAAAAATCACCACTTATAAGACTTAGTACGGGATGCGACGGCAATAGTTTCAAACGGTTTCTACTGAAATAGCATGGGTGGGCGTGTATTGAAATCATTGGACTCAGGACTGGGACACGAGGCTGACTGTCGTACGCTGTAACGTAACTTCGGTTTCTGTAAAATGCGGCTAGTCTTTGGACTGAGTAACAATCTACTAACTTCTCAAGAAGTACTATATGCAGTCAGTCAGGTCTCAACTTGTACATATAAGATTCTGGTGTATGATGCCATTCAGTTTGGCAAATAAACTACAATGACAGTTCAGATGAACTTATTGCCATCTTATCCTAAAGATCAAATAAGCAGTTTCTTTTGAAACATCGGCATATAGCTACCGGACTACGCGGTGTCACATTCCGTAAGTGACAAATAGATATTCATAGCCACCGTCGTGTTACGCGTAGGCCTATAGTTAAAATTCCCCCTATGTCTAATTAAGCGCCTCGACGTGAAGAAGTAGGGGGAAGTGGCCGTATAGCACACGCTTTCTTACCTTCGACCCTAGTGGAGGCAAACGGTCAGTTCCACTGTTCTCCTTGCACAGGAGAATCGATGGGCCCCAAAATTGTTTTAGACGTAGTGGGAATAGAAAAGAAACGTGTACCTGCCGGAAATTGAACTCGATTTCCTCGGTCTAGTTTTATTTCACTCTATTGACCGAGTGTCCGGATTATTTTTCTGAATACTGTTAGCTATTTATTATTATTTTAACTGTTTTTGTTTACCGACTCTATCAGTTAATCAGACGAAACACTTATAATACAGATACATATCAAGACCATCAGTTAGAAATAATTTGGAAGTGGCGTAGGAAGGACCAGTCGTGCACGAATTTGAGGTGCCTTATACCGCGGCGTCTTCTTGTAAAGACTGAAGACTGCCATGAAAGAAATCAGGTTTACACGCCTTAGGCCCGATTTATCAAAACGAACCTCTTCTTTATGAAGCGACAGTGTTGGCCACTCAACAGCAATTTTCATATGTTTACACCATGAACATTAAATGTACTGCAAACAGTAAGACTACATATAGAGTCCACTAAAATATATAACATATCGTAAAGTTCCACAATTGCTTCCAAAGGAGCTCCGGCATTCATCCACCAAACTGCATGGCATTTTGGGTGGCATCACATCTCCGTAAGCTGTATGTTGTGTAGTAATGACGTCTGAAAACACGTTCAAATTACGGTTCAAATAAAAAATACAGAGCACTCTCAAAATCCTCTGTACCCAACTCGGGCGTGAGAAGCTATAATATTTTTGGAGCAAGGATATATTTTTGGAAGAAAGTTGTTGGAGAAAATAAACACATTCCTTTGTCAATGCACTTCACCCGTAAAAACTTACGGTATTTGAAATAACCACAGTACGGTCCAGAATGTTTTATTATGCATACACTTCCCGTGAACATTGTAAGAGAATATGGCATATTTTCAAGAAACAGGCCTATTTGACGTCGACTCGGACGAGCTTTTACCATTACAAAATATTACGTTATGAAAGTGTTTTATGCGGATATAGTAGCTAGAAATGAAGATTATTCTGTGTGGTCTGCAGTACAAAACGGCTGCTTTGTCTCCTCGTAGTTTCTCTCAAACCGTGAAATAACACAGATCCCTTTGTCCTCCATAATCTCTAAACATATCTTATCATAAATAGACTTCAAAAAGGCCTTGTAATCTACTGCGTTATCGTGCAGTTACTTACAGAACGCTTGGAAAACAAATTGTTTCTTGAAGAGTCACGGCGGTGTTGGAGCTCTCTTTGTTATGACATCATGCCCACTAAATTAGAAAGCAAAGGGAAACTGGTGTATTTTTCAGTATTACATGCTGGTACTGAACATTCTAAGACAGTACCGTCATTTGCTGCTGTTGTATATTTTTGTGAAGTTTACTGATGTTTATTTTTTTCGAAACAGTCTCGTCATTTTCAAATTGGAATTTGACGGAAGGAGTTTTGTCGCGAAAGTAGTGCAAGAGTGATTGCTGAAGTGCAAGGTGAGTTTTCTTTTAAGGTTTTGTGAGATTGCATTAGTATCATGCATAAAACTAGTTTCAAATTATTTTGTCCTTGAATAACAAATCTTTCTCTGAAAAAAGGTAGTGAATAAATTTGATAAGAGCATGATTCGGTACTTCTTGGGGTGCCAAAGCTTAAGAAGAAGTGTCATGGAAAGACTTCCGATAATAAAGAGCGGACTACCCCGCCCCTTTACCTAACTGAAAGAGTATAAACAAGGAAAATGAGGAAAGAGAAATTCTTTTTATGTGACCAAAATCGTAAAGAAAACTTGTAGATTTCTTTCTTTTGCAGAGAGATAGTGAGTTGTGTTTGATCACATTTACGTTATATTTATTATCATTTACAGTTTTCGCAATCGTTATCTTGGGCAATGCCGAATGACTGTTAGTTTCTTGGAGAAGGGGAGGGGTAAGACGAAGGCAGTCTGCACCTTCCGTACGGACTGACCAACAGACCACGTTTCGTCAATGACTTTTGCAACATTTAGAAACACAGCCCTAATACAAATAATGGGCTTGACACATGAAACGTAGAATTAAATTTCATTTTTCATTTGTATGTCTTAACATAGCCCTATAACGCATTTCTCCAGTCGCCTATATTACGTCAGAGAAGCGTTCAGGCATGCGCGTAGATTTTTTTAATAAAAAACGCATTTTTATCCCATTTTATGAAAGTTGATACTTATCAACAAATTTTAGTACAAAGAACCAATTTCTAATTGCATGAAGATGTGTTTACTACTTCTCGGGATGTTACGTACGGACCGACGAACAGAGTCGTCTCGAAGCTAATATTATCGTGTTTGCAGATTTCGTTTCCAGCGTGCGAAAAACATGGCCAGTAATTCAGAATATCAAATATTTTCTGTTTATTCCGAACGCATTCAAAGATTTATATCTACTTAACTTTCCAAGTGTTGTCAACTGGTTGTTTAAAATTCTTAGATCATTACCGTCCTAATTTTCCAATCACTTTCGCCTCTACGTTTTTTCCTTTAATTCTGCTGCACAACTTCATTAAGTCAGCGTGCTCTTCGCCGTAAAGTGAGAATTAAAATAGACTTCAGAACATCTTTAATTGTCTTTTTTCCCTGTTCGTTTCTCCTTGCCCTCTTAAGTACAAATTGTTACTGTGCTCGATAGTAAATGGAAACTAAAAGCCCATCCATTGCAAATGAGACTGCTGTCTTCTTACTTGTGACATCGTGTAGATTGGTCGATAGCTACAAGTGGTTTGGTGGAACTTGCTACTTCCGTCTTGCATCCTGAAGACAGTATATTCTACCGTATCGTTGATATCTCTGCAAAACTACATGGCTTCACAACCCAGAAGGCATTGAGAACTTCACTTCACACCTCTTGTACTAAAAGGGAGCATAACGAACTCCACAGAAGACTACGTCTTCAGACCCTAATAGTCGCTCATATTATTTCTATCTTCATGCAGCTAGTAGCTTCATTATCGTATTTACTGAACTTTGTTCAGGGTAATACAATGAGGTCGTGGCAACACACATGAAATAATTTCATGAAAGTTACCAGTTTTAAATGTGCCAGCTTCAGATTGACAGCACGTGACGACACTACATTAACCCCATAGGAGAGTGTCTTACTTACGAAGGTGACAGTCGCTCAGATGATCACGAAATTCCTTGTCCTTTATAAAATCGTAAAGTTATCCTTTATTGGAGAAAGCTTGCTAGTACAGCTCAAGCTAGACTGCCAAACATAAAACCGACTCTGTCTCTCTCACCGAAGTTCATAAGACTAATTTCAGTAGTAATGTTCTTTCTTCCTTTCTCGTATTATAACTGACATTGTTTAGATGTGTTTTTCTTCCCATGTGTGATCCATACTCATCATATCTTCCTCCTTGTTTTCACATTGCTGATAATATTTTGGGTCGATCACAATGACGGCAACGTGTAAGGTGTGTATTGTCGAACGCTGTAATCATAAATTCAAATCCCACTCCGGGAAGAATACGCTGCGCTTTCATTCGGTATTTGTGTTACCTTGTGTAAGTATCAGCGTTGCCGGGCCAAATTCTCGTTCAAAGTACACGGCCAGATATCTAAACAACAATTTTGAAACAAAGAAAAGGAACGTCGCTTGCCCCACTGCCCTTTCAGTACTATTGGATGTTTGGGTAAATGGTTGGATGGATGAATTTTGGATGGAAAAAATCGTAGTGCCTGTTCTTATACGCCGATCAGTATGCCATATTGTTTTTTTGATCCTCTGGTTTCTCCATGCCTGATAAAAGAACCAACAGAGTATTGACGAACTAAACTAACTCCATGGAGCGGAGTCCTTGAGAAGTTAACAGGTCCTCAGCTAGTCAAGAAATTTACGGTATTTTATGAAAACCGAAGGTTCATTACCGCAATCACAACAGACCGCCACCTATCCTTATCCTGAGCCAGATCAATCCCGTCCCTGCCTCTCATCCCACATCTTGAAGATCCATTTTAAGATTCCTCCCATCTATGCGTGGGAATTCCCGGCTGTCTCCTTCCCTCAAATATACTCATGCCTCGCCCATCACAGTGTACACGTAATAAAATAGAGATAAGTCGCTTTATTTCGCTCTACTGCATATGTTAGTCCCGCAAAAGCTAAAAGAAGTAATATTTTAAAATGAACTTCTGTTCTGTGCTGCCTGCGTTAGTCCAAATACGTTGAGCAAGGTACTGACAGTCAAACAGTTTTAAGATCACTTCTTCCTGTAGTCACCTAACCGTTTCTGTACCGCAGGAATGGCAAACCTTTTTCACCTATGCAAATTCGCTAATAAGTAGAACACTGAATAATACTTTCTTCTCGGACGTGACGCCTTGCATTCTGGTAGACACTTAACAAAGTCTCGGAAGAAAGCACTGATCCCACCTTCCACGCCGAAGACGAAGGCAACATTCCAATAGAGTGTGTTCACAGAGGCATCCGTGAGAGCATGAATCCAAGTAAGTGAGGCATGTCAGGCACAAGTGTTTACATTTTGCTCATATTAATATCTGTAACCATATCGCCAAACTACAAGCAGATGAAGGTCAGTACCAATACACCAATTACTTTTTTCTCAAGAAACTTACACGTTCTTAAAGGTAAAATTTTTAAGGTTGCATTTCTGGAAAGTGAAAATTTAATAATAATAATAAATTTAACCGGAAATGGGCTGTCGCCCGGTGGCAGTGGTTATGATACATGTACGTAAATATGAAATAAGGATCTAAGGAATTTAAGTCGGGAGGACTGCATGAGAAGCATGCAGTAGCAACTTAGAGTCTTGGGAACCATCTCAGCATTCGCTTTTAGACACAGGGAAACCTAGAAAAACCTGTGCCGAGATGGCCGGTCGCAGGACCTTCCGGATACTGACTTATAGCCAGCAGTCCGGCAATCGAATATGATATAACGCCAGCCCGATTTAAATAACTGCGAAATTATCGTTACTTAAGAAATGGATTTCTACAAAATGTATAAATGTCGTTCATCCCGATAGAGAGACAAATTCAGGTAGATATTTTGATCCGTGAATAAAGTACTAGTATTGAAATCACTCATAAAACAATTACCTAATCGACTACAACAAAGTAAGAAGGTTTGAAATATATAAGATATTTAAGAACTGCTTTTGTGTTTTAAGCGGGAAAATAAATATGACACCATGAACTAACTTGAAAACAATAATTTTAATTTACGCTATTGATAAACTACCTTATGTCTAAATGTGGTAAAATAATAAATACTGCAGGATACATGAATGTGTAAATCACATGTCATTCTCACTTCTTTAGGCACAATCAATAGCACATAAAACAACCACATTTGAGGATACTTAATTTTTCGCACTTCTAATGGCACCAGGCCTCCCCAAACCTTCTGTCGCGACCCTAAAATTAGTTTCGAGGAATTTTTTATGGATTACATTGTGAAATTCCTAATAGAAAAGTCGATTGAAGGCAACACAACACTTCGTCTTCTGCTTGAGTGGACTACCTGTATTGTTGCACTTGTACTTGAAATTGTGTCCTCTTTCACCAGCAATTAATAATATGATAGTAATTTACAAAATAAAATCTTATATCTAATTTTCCTCAAATTTACAAATTATGAATTTTCAAGTAGACTAAATTTTAAATGCTGGATTGCTAACAAAATATCTGGGAATTGTTGCAGTCAGAAGACACTGAATCCAACCGTCCGTGTTATCGCTCTCGTAGAAGGCCCCTTATCTGTAATTTTAATGCAGACCAACTTTCTTTCTGTTTTTTGGCCTCGTGGTACGAAACTTTCTTCACTCGAACATGTCTAAGAGATTTCTTCCTCTATGAATCAATGATCAAGTAACACGCATAGATTTTTCTTCGAGAGATCTACAATTTTCGTCTTTTCGGGTTTTGGAATAGATGACGAATGAAAATTAATAATATTTTGATGGTGTGGAAAACGAAACGGAGTAAAGTCCTTACATTCTTGTACACTTCTCTGGACCGGATTCAATGTTTTTCTTCAAATATACAGATTGAGACACTGCGTGAAGTAAATGCTCTCTGTGTGTTAATATTTGGATTGTTTCGATACATTCCAAGATCAAGAATGTTCCGTGAAAAGTGTACCAAACTTCAGAATGTAATTTTAATACTCAGTTTAAGTAAAATACTACATCAACGTATGTCGGATTATCAACAGTTACTTCTTTACAAGAGCTTTAATCTTTCAAGGCACTTCGTGATACGCTACGGTGTCAGATTTTACGAACCAACATCCGCTTACTTTCACCTCTGATAAATACCACTTCTTCATACCCCTACTTCTTCCTATGGTATTTGTAAATACGACTCGCGCAACGCAATTAACAGAGGCAAGTCTGTCGACAAGTACGGGACTGTCTTAATCGCCATTACCCGTATTGCTGGTCTGACTCTTCTTTTTTCACAAGCCTGGCAGCCGAGGCCACTAGATCCTTGCTGACTGGTGGGGCGGCACGTGAATTACAATGATTGTCACCAAACTTCGCAGACAAGAGAACAGTTGCAGGGAATCATGAAGTCCGCTGCCCGCATAGATGTAAATGTATAAATTATCCGAAAAACAAAAACTCCTTAATTCATAGGTTTCCTATGTTGTCTTATCTGTCACGTAACTTTCTTGTTATATTGCACAGTATCAAACAACAGTCTTCTTAAAATTATCAGTTACACTCTTTTAAGTGTTGCAGACAACAACACGCTCGTAACGTTACAATAATTGATAATCAGACATACAGACTTTTTACCCAAAATAAATATATTGACATTCTGAAGTTTTGGTACACGTTTCGCGGAATATTCGTTATATCGAAACGAAGACAGCATTGTTTGGAATGTCAGCATGTGTGTACGTTTTGAGAATATTTTTGGAAAATGATAGTTTCCTAGTAGTCTTTCGCGTGTTTTCTTTGGTAGATGTCTGCTGCGTCAATTCGGCTTGGAAAATATTATCGTTGCCACAAGATGTGTAAAACTGCCCTGTAACAGGCTACTTACTTCCCTTAAATTTGATGAGCCCGGTTATTTATTTTCCAACGTAAGTTGAAAATGTTACCTCAAATATCTTTCACCTCAAACAGTATTCATGAAAAGAAATAAATTTATCGAACAATTTGTATTAAGGTATTTGAGAGCATTAAACTTTGAATCTGCTGTCACCAAATAACCTGTGGCAGAACATACATACATAGTAAATGCATTGCACTTGCCCAGTGGTGCTGTCGAATATTCAGTATCCCAAATGCAAGTAGGAGGAAATACACTTTCAGGCATAGTGGTTGATCAGTAGAGAACAATGTCGACAGGCGCCATCGAGATCACCCAAAGTAAGAGCCAGCGACAAAAAACAACAATTTCAAATTTTTACCACAACTTACTTTTGTCGAATTCGTGACGTAGCACTATATACGTGTATGTATGAAGTTATTTTACGCATGGTTTAATTCGACGAAGTTACCGTATTTTTCCTACAACACACTTGTTCAGTTGTTCATGAATCCGCCCACGAAATCGAGAAATATGTTTGTGTAAGACAGGTGGATGAAAACACTTTATTTTCTGTGCTCGTCAATTATTCTCGTCCTTCAAATGCATAGAGGCAAATTTAAGAAGCTCAGACTCAGACAAAATGAGTGCAGTTTGTGGCACACTGAGGATTACATACACGCTAAGAAAAGTGTAATAGATGTGCATCAGCAAGCGATGCTCCATTAAAGAGGACACTTTTGTTCTTGTTGACTATTTTTTTAATTTTATATCATGCAATAAAATATTCCTTATAGCATTCACGTTGTTTAAAATTGCTTTCCTTATTTGCCCTCAGTCACCTATGTTTGTTTTTTAGTAATGCATATCCGCAAAAAAAAATTACTCACTGTGTCAGTCCTTTGGTTACTATGCTGTAACTCCAATACTGCGAATACTATCCTGTGTGTAGCTCTGCAGTATCTTATATTACATCACGGCAAGTTCGCAGACATGAAACTAAATCAAAGCGGTAGAGTTTATTGGCATTTCTGCAGTTTATTTTGCAGATAGAGAACTTGCATGAAGGCAATCCAACACGCGAGTAATATTAGGTCTTACACCAGAAGAATAATATTAGAAGAGTATGTATACATTTAAAAATAAAACCGTGGAAGAAAACACAGACACTATTTCTGAAGAGTAAGAAAGTCACGTTATTAGAAGTTTCTCTAGCTTTGACGTCTGGTTCTTCTGAGTAAGCTTTTACTTCTGTTAGACTGGAGTAACTGGCTTTAGATAAGGGAACATGCTTTTTGTTGCTTCTTTCATTCGAAATTCATTATTTACAATCATAATTTCGTCGCCTTTATGGAAATGGGCAACATTTTAATTTTTATTTTTTTGTGGTGGCTGCATGAGAAGCATGCAGTGGTAAACCGGGTATTGGAAACAATCTCAAAGTTTTCTTAAACACTGAGAGAAACCAAAATACATAAGTCGATATTGCTTCGTAGAATGGAGTTCTCTATCGCAATGCAGCAGCAAGCGGAATAAGAACAGGTGACTGAGTCTGCTGGTGCTAAACCTACTGGTTTATTTACGTTTTCTGACTCTTTTTCGGATATGACTAACCTCTGTTACTAACTGCATGAATCGATCTTATTTATGTTTGTTTTTTGGTCCAACGTATTGCTTGGCAAAGTCATTAATATGAATAGCACATGAACTCATTACCGAAAAAAAAAAAAAGATCGTCTCTTTCTCCATGATTTTCTGGGCTGCTAGATTACTAGGGGAATGGTTACTACATGTACCACCTATCTTACTTTTACCAAATAGCATTGTGTCTTAATGTAGAAGGCTAAAATAGGAATTAGTGCATGCTACAAGAGATCTTGACATCAGGCGAAATATCAACTTTACTTTACATGCAATATTCCCAATTTACAAATAATTGTATAGTAAAACTTTTTTACGGACATTTGAATTTGTTTTTGGTTATGCCATAGAGATAATCTTAAAATGTTCTCTTATTTTTATTTCTGATAATGCTTCATGGCACAGAAATATCGCTTAGGATATCATCCTAATACTCTTACATACAATAACTAAAAATTTCAATTTACTTATTTGAAGGAACGATGACCCACGCGACCATGAAATAATCCCCTCAAATCCTGAACGTGATAAAAATCATATTTACAGATTTACTTCCTATCTCACTGGACACTTTTCATCTCAATGACGAAGCTGGTATTTACTGCTGGTTGGGAAACAATAACTGTTTATTCTAAGCATGTGGTACGCATAGCAGCCAGTTGCTTTAAAAATTTAGCAAAAAATTTCTTTCCTTCTTTTCAGAGTTGTTTAGAGAGGATGCAGAAATTTTATGTCTGTAGGTAAAATAGTATTAATTTCATAAAATAAATTGAAGAAACGAGAAATGCATCGTTCTGGCATCGCTCGTGCTCGCTTTCAAGAATGTCTTTTGGGTACATATTTACAGAATGTCTCTTCAAAGATGTGCCAAGTAAGACGTAATGCTTAATAGATATAAAAAGCGGAATAGTAGAACTGCTTCTGGCACATGCTTTGTTTTTAGCAAGCGACCTTATTTCTGTTTTAATTACACTCTGTCTCTACTTGTTCCTCTGTTGACGAGAAACTCGAAATTAGATATTGAGTAATGAAGGAAGTAAGCTCATGAACACAGGTCTCTGGCACCTTAAAGAACTATTGACTAAAGGAAAATCTCTCATCAGTCACTAAGTTCTTGTTAGATACAGTAAGTTAAATTTCCTCGGTGCTTAATCGAGCATCATTTATAGGCTAAGTATAACTTGGCACTGGATGGGAGCAAGTGGTCACTTTTAGGTCA